>Ga0316204_10000344_pt1 | contig 184376 bp, 164 predicted proteins | sample 6monrhotite_MG_2_FD_205661 | JGI IMG/M metagenome (GOLD analysis project Ga0316204, IMG submission 205661) | Microbial mat bacterial communities from mineral coupon in-situ incubated in ocean water Damariscotta River, Maine, United States -... | ecosystem: Environmental > Aquatic > Marine >... | reverse complement strand
CAAAAATGCGACGTAATCTTCATCATCCCAGTAAATGGTTTGATTATCTCGGCCTCGATTCATCACATGATGAAACGCGCCTTTATATTCGATTCTTGGAGGTCTTGGCATGGTGATGTATCATACTTGACTTGCTATATATTGTAAAATGAGCCTGACCCGTATTCCTTAGTTTATGAGAGTATGAATGTAGCCTAATAACAGTGTCCGATAAACTTAAGGAGTATCAGGGTGACCCCCTTGGTCTCCTTGGTCTCCTTGGTCTCAAATTTATCTAAGAATATTTTCAATATAATTTAGTACAACAGAAACGCGGCCAGTATCATCACTGATCCCTGATATCCTTGATTGCTCTTTAAGTAAAAGCTTTCTTGCTCGCTCTTGTTCTCCTGTGTGCCACAAAGTAGCTCCTAGATAAAAATCACTCTTAATCAAGGGCACTAAGTCAGATAGATCATTGATCAAATCTAAATAAGGTAACGCTTTGTCTACAATAGCCGGAATAACTTCCTTCTTAAAATTTCTGATAAAACCTTCTTCATATTTACAACGATATTGTTTCTGATCTGCCCCAACTCCTGTCTTCGGATGCAACAGGCTGAACATACCACTCGGAATACGAAGTTCATCAGGAAAAAGAGCCTCGAAATTTGGCTCTATTAACGAGGAAGTTGCAAACACTCGAATATCAAACCAAGTACCATCACTACTTAAGTCAGGCATTATAATGTGATAAATTTCTTTTGATGCTTGCCTGTAAAATGTAGAGTGGTTACTCCGTTCAGTTCTGAAGCCTATAGGCTCCAAAACATGTCCAAAGTGTTTTTTTACTAATATTTCAAATTGTCTTAAATTCATCGCTGTCTATAAATCTCTTCTGCGTAAGCTTTAAACCTTTCAAAGAATTCATCCTGTCTCGTCTGACTTATTGGAATTTCAACCCCACCATGAGTCTTTAGATCTAAATTTTTTAAAGTATTTCTTTCCAAATCCTGTATCAGAACATCAGCACCAATTGACCCCTTTGCGTTCCTTGACGTAACTTCGCCAACTGCATCACGGAACTGCTCCGAAGCTACTCTGAATACGGGGCAGGCTCATTTTACAACATATAGCAACTGCTCTATCCTTTTAATCTCTTCACACCACAGACTTATTGGGTAGCTGACAATTTAAACCTATAAATCATCCAACGTCATTACCCTTTGTAAATGATACGCAGGCGTTTCATAAGGGTGCGCTCGAATTAGCGCTTCAACAGTGCTTTTCACTCGCTCTGAGTCACAAACCACTTCAACTTTGTATTCACTAACCGTTTCAACTTTTCCTGACTCGCCTATAAAAGGTTCACTCCCTTCCATCGGTTGGAACTGTCCTTGACCTTTAGCTTCCCAACTACAGGATTGGTAATTGCCGATTTGACCTGCTCCAACTTGAAACAATGCTGTTTTTACTTGCTCAAGATGAGTTTCTGGAACGTAAAAGCTAAGTAAGTACATTTTAATTCCTTGTTTGTTTTTTTGTTGTTGAACGAAGGTCAAAACTTAACAAAGGTAAAAAGCGTCCCGGAATACTTTGGGATTCAAGCTCCCCGGTTTTAGTACAACCCATTTTTAAATAGAATTCAGTGGCGTTTGGGTCACTTTGGATTTGTACCTTGGAAAAGTCCTCATTAGTAGCAAGTTGTATTGCATGTTCAAATAATATTTTACCTAATCTCTGTCCTACTAATTTCGGTTCTACAAACAACGCCTCTAACTCGATTTCATCTGGTGTGATTTTTACTAACTGATAAAACCCTTGGATTTGGTCATTTAAACTCGCTACATAAAACCAATGATTGGGATGTGATATTTGTTCTGCGGTATAACTTAATTCTTCCATACAATCTTGTAAGAATTCATCGGAATAATTCCAATGGGCCTTTGAACGAATGGCCAGTGCAGAAAGCGACTCACTTTCTTGAGGTTTTGCTTTACGAATTTTAATGTCGCTTACTTTCAATTTGAAGTATTTGGTAGGTTTAATAAATAGCCCCCAAGAGTTTTCCTTGAGAGCGATTAAAAATCAAGCTTACTTAAGTGCAGGCTTAACCAATTTGATGGTCATTCGATCGCTTTCACCAATCGCCTCATACTTGGCTCTATCTTTATCCTTTAGGCGATAGTTTGGTGGTAAGGTCCAAACACCGTGTGGGTGATCTTTAGTATCTTTAGGGTTAGCATTAATTTCACTTTGTTCAGCGACTCTAAAACCAGCTTTTTTGGCCATTTCAATCACTTCCTCAGTTTTCAAATAACCTAACTTTCCACTAGTATCTTTTGGATGATCTTTACCCGCTCTGTGCTGTACTAAGCCAAAAACACCACCTGGCTTAAGCACTTTAAAAATAGCCGCATAAACTTCATCAGCATGACCGCGGCCAGCCCAGTTATGAGTATTTCTAAATGAAACGACCATATCCGCAGAATTGGGTTTAGCAAAGTCTAACTTTTCTGGTGCTTCCATAATGGTTAGTTCTACTTTGTCATAAAGCTCTGGGATTTTAGCCAGTTTTTCTGCGTATTTTTTAGCATTGCGTTTGTAATAATTGACTTTAGATTCAGGGTCAAAACCTGCTGCAATGTAATGACCTTTTTCTCTTAAGTAAGGAGCGATAATTTCTGTGTACCAACCGCCACCAGGAGAAATTTCAACGACAGTCATGTCTGGTTTAATACCAAAAAACTTTAAGGTTTCCACCGGATTTCTAAACTCATTACGAGCCTTGTAGGCTTCGCTACGATGTTTACCTTCGGCCAAAGACTCCAAAGTTGTTTCTGCAATTACGTGACTAGATGCACCGAGAAGGCCAACCACTATAATCGCTGATTTGATGGGGTGGAAAAAACGTTTGGTAACCGATTTGTACATTGTTCAATTCCTTATTCAAGTTGTATTATTTGTGAAACGTATTGATTGTGAAATGTATTAGTTGCAAAAACAGGTTTAGCAAATACTAGCATTAGCCAATTGTCCAGTTAAATAGTATATCGTTTTCTAGTTAGACTTTTTAACATAGTTGGCAATAATTACAATCCTTGTGCCGTTGACTTTGCCTTCGATATGTTCGGGATTATTGGTTAGAGAGATATTTCTTACCGGAGTTCCGCGCTTGGCAGTAAAGTTGGCCCCTTTCACCACTAAATCTTTAATTAGGGTGACACTGTCTCCAGCTTGCAATGCAGTACCATTAGTATCCAAAGTTGGCTCGTCAGCATCACTTTCACCCGCGGCTTTAGCCCATTCCAATATCGCTTCATCTAAATACAACATGTCTAGTAAATCTTGAGCCCAGCCGTCCGACTTAAGCCGGTTCAGCATTCGCCAAGCGACCACCTGAACAGCAGGCACTTGACTCCACATACTGTCATTAAGGCATCGCCAATGATGTCCGGTATCTAGCGGCTTAGTACCATCCACTTGCGAAAAACAAACCTCGCACAGATAAACCGATTTATCAGAATTAGCGCCGTCAACGGGCGGCACTTCATACACAGATAGATTATTTTTTGAACTACACAGTTCACATTGATCTTGACTGCGCTCTTTTAGGGTTTGCTCCACACTCATGCTGAACTCAATTGTTTACATTGTTTTAGGCGTTTAGCTGGAAATTATACCTTATTCAATAGCCGCCCTGCTCAAACAGTTTCAGAAAAACTTAAAGAGTTTGAGGCATTGGTATTCCGACTTGATTTGGTTATGATTGCCGACGTTAAAGAAGGCGATATTAATATCTATTTAGAGCAGATTGGAATACTGTACTATTATGTCGAACCCAAAAATACTCATCAGCGCTTGCTTACTCGGAGACTCTGTCAGATACGACGGAAAGCATAAGCTAATAGACCATCCAGTACTGAAGCAATGGTTAGATGCTGGTGTTCTTCTCAAACAATGCCCTGAAGTCAGTGGTGGATTAAGCATTCCTAGAGCACCTGCCGAAATCCAAACTCAAACTGGTGACCAAATTCGAGTGAAAACGATCGACGGAGACGACGTCACCAGAGCATTTGAACTGGGGGCAAACAATACTCTAGCATTGTGCTTAAAACACAAGATTCAGATAGCCATTCTCACTGAAGGCAGCCCTTCTTGTGGTAGTTCAAAAATTAACGACGGTCAGTTTTCCGGCAATAAGATTGCGGGCGAAGGTATTACCACTCAAAAGCTCAGAGCCAACAACATTAAAGTATACAATCACCACCAGCTTGAACAAGCGAGCGAATACTTTCAACATATGATAGAAAATGAGTTGGTTGATTAACCATCGATAAGCCAAATTTAAATTAGTAACCTCTAACAGACAAAGTTTTAAGCCTATAAAAGTAAGGAAATAGCCATGAAAAAAGTTGTATTACTCACTATGGATGATGCGGGGTCATTCGAAATATATGACTCATTGTTGCACGCTCCACTAGCCGAATTAGGGTGGCAAGCTTATGATCTTTCGTGGCGAGATCCTAGTATCAATTGGAACGAATATGACTCAGTGATCATTCGTTCTCCTTGGGATTATCAAGAACATTGTGAAGAGTTTTTGCAGGTGCTTGAGAAAATTGAAAATTCAAGCGCTTTGCTCGCCAACAACATTGATTTAGTTAAATGGAATATCAATAAGCGTTATTTAGCTAAATTGGAGCAAAAGCAGGTCGAATTGGTTCCAACTATTTGGGGTGAGACACTTAGCAGCGAACAACTATATGGCGCGTTTGCTCACTTTAATACCGATAGGATCATTATTAAGCCTTGCATCAGTGCCGGGGCCTTCGATACTTTCTCGCTTACTCAACAGCAAGCTGAAGAACAAGAAAAGCAATTGCTTGCCCTGTTCAACACCAGAGGTTTTATGATCCAACCCTTTATGCAAAATATTGTTGATGAAGGTGAATACTCTATTTTCTTTTTTAATAATCAGTTTAGCCATTGCATTCTTAAAAGCCCGAAAGAAAACGACTTTAGAGTTCAAGAAGAATATGGCGGTAGACTTTCTCAAGTCAATCCAGAAGATCATTTAGTGCAAGCCTCTAAAAAGGTTTTATCCGCTATCCCTTACCCAGCACTGTATGCTCGATTGGACTTTGTCAGAACGGATGATGGTTTCGCCATCATGGAGGCTGAGCTTATCGAACCTTCGCTTTATTTTAATATGGATGACCAATCCGCGGGACGTTTCGCGCAAGCATTTGTTGAGTATTACCTGCAATATACGATAACAACGGAGCAATAAACATCGAACCTTTAAGTTTTATTTGATAGTCAAACCTTTGCTGCGTTAGTTACGTCTTTGTAAAGATAGATTGGTGTTAATTATCTCGTTAGGCAGTTAGTAAAATCGCTAATAAATTAGTCGAATCGACCAATAATGCCGCGCACGAGCTAATTAAAAGAGCTAAGCAAGTCGATATCCTGTTGATTTAAAAGGCTTAATAGAATTGGCATACAGGTTGCTTTGTTGAACTCAGTCTTTAGGATTAAATTTTGTTGTTAATCTTGACCAGAATTGATTTCCAAATAAACGGTTTGCCAAGTGGCCTAACATTTTAGACACCGCTAGCGACTAAGATAAAACAAACAGAAGGAATTAAACATGCTCAGACCATTTTCAAAACTCAATAAAACGGCCCTAACTGCCGCCTGCTTACTGGCAACTAGCGGTTGTATTTCGATCAACGCAGCTTCCTTGGATTACCAGGAAACTCGAAACCTTAATGTTTCCGCATCAAATGCCAGCATGTTAAAAGTAGATGCGGCCGCGGGATTCTTGAAAATTGTGGGAGAAGAAGGTCTCGAAGAAGTGAAGGTCACGGCTGATATTTTAGCCGTCGATGAAAACATCACACTTAGCTTAGAGCAATCAGGTGACACCATTGAACTTGAGGCTGATGCGAATCAAAAAAGTCACTTCAACTGGCGCGGAAAAAGCCCAAAAATAGATTTAACCGTAACTGTTCCGATGCGAATGATGCTTGATATTAAGGATGGCTCTGGATTTATTACGGTTGATAACATCAATAATAACGTCAAAATTAAAGATGGTTCCGGAAGCATGGATATTACCAACGTTAAAGGCAACTTAGATATCGATGACGGTTCTGGCAGTGTCGAGATCAAACACATCGCCGGTAATGTTTTGGTCGAAGATGGCTCTGGCAGCCTTGAAATTAGCCAAGTAACAGGAACCGTTGATGTAGAAGATGGTTCAGGTGGACTCGACATTTATGATGTGGGTGGCCTAGTTACCATTGATGATGGTTCCGGAAGTATTCATGTTAAAAAGTTAAGAAATGGCTTAACCATCATTGAAGAAGGTAGCGGTGGATTAAAAATGACCGACGTTGAAGGGCCAGTTTCCATCAAGTAGACAAGCCAATAAGCAATAAAAAAGGGAACTTCGGTTCCCTTTTTATTGCTCTCAGTTTTAATTGATGACATTAAAATTAGAATTACGCTAAGATATCAGCAGTTTTATTTTCCGAGTTTAACAATGACTTATTTGTGGTTAAAAGCCTTTCACATCATCTTTATGACTAGCTGGTTTGCAGGCCTTTTTTATTTGCCGAGAATCTTTGTCAACTTAGCTATGGCTGAGTCAGATGAGACCTATAAGCACTTACTGGTTATGGCACGCAAGCTTTACCGCTTTGTTACACCATTTATGGTAATTACGGTTGTATTAGGTCTATGGATGTTGCACTTAAATTCGGGCTTATGGACTTTGCTATGGTTTAAGTTGAAAGTATTATTAGTGGCAACATTGATCATTTACCACTTTTGGTGCGGCAACTACTTGAAGAAATTTTCGGAAAATCGCAGCGAACACTCACATGTTTATTACCGCTGGTTTAATGAATTTCCAGTGTTAATTCTATTTGCCGTCGTTATCTTAGTGGTGATTAAGCCGGTATTTTAAATCACTGATTAGCGACTAACGGCTCCGTAAGATTACTGATTGCGAGTAAGAATTTCCAACCGACTGACTTGATTGATAGGCACTGAACGCTCAATAGTACCTCCATCTCTCGGGGTGGCGATATAGACTCTCTGGTCTTCAACTTTAATGATTTGCCCTATATGTTCTTGACCGTCGATTTGAGTTATTCTAGCCTGCTCCCCAATATTTTGAGGAAGTTGCGCAACATCTACCGATTTAAAAGAGCGCTTCACGATCACAGTTTCAAAACGCTTATTCTGCTCTCCTTCATCATCGACACTCGGGTCGATAAACATTATTTGAGAATACTTGTCGTGAGACCAGCCATTAAATAGCACCCCAACGTTTTTACCATTAAGTATTAAGTCTAAACCTAAAATTCCACGGATTTCACTTTCGTCATAAAACCCAAAATCGGCCATAGAAAAACTGGGTTGTGGCTTAATATTAATATTAAGCCGACTATTCGGTTGTAAATACTCCGTATAAAAGCGAATTCCAGTAGGTGTTATTTTAATACCAGCTTGCTCAAATTTTTGTTTAACCGCTTTTACATGGTTGCCCAAATAAACCTCTGGCCGCTGTTCTGATTTAAGACCACAGTATTCATTTCTATGCCGATTATAGCCTCGATCACTTACTTCTATATTCATTGACTCGATTGATGGGGTCACCGGTCTAACGGCTTGTTTGTCTAAGCTCTCAAAGAATCCAGCAATATTGAAATCGACCTTAAAGTCGGAAGTCTCTTCTATTGACCATTGGCTTGTACCGACTAAGTTACCGCTATAACTATCTTTACCATATCGAGTTTCTGAAGAGAAAACCAAATAGTCATAACCCATTGCAAAATATTGACTCAATCCAAGATTTTTTACTTTGCCACAGCCCACTGCCGACATAGTACTCCAGCTATCTGGTTGTTCGATAGCAGACAATAGCTTAACTAATTCTGGAGTGAGTGGGATCACCACTTCATCTAATATTAAACTAAAATTCTCGGGAACGGCTTTTTCCTCAAATTGCGAGCTAAGGAACGCCATACTAAAAATAGAGCCAGTATTGAGTCGAACTTTATTGACTGAAATATTGATTTTAGGATTACTCAGTCTTATCTCAACGCCACCAACAATCACCTGACCTGTTAAGGTCATTGCGGAACTTGCAAAGTCAAATTTGATAGATGGTCCGAGTTGTTTATCGATTTCTTCAAGATCTTGTTTCAATTTCCATTGAACACCGATATACAAACTAAGGCTAATCACAACAGCAAATATGAATAATCTCAATAATAAGCGAAGCATAAAAACGAAGTGACCTCTGTATAATCCTTACTCGGTGAACGGCCGCCAAAACCAATTGATGTCATTAAGATCGGCCTGGTGGGTGTTTGACTCCAGATGTTAGTTCAATCCTACCCTTTTAATTGAATAAATTCAAAGCTTTAGCTTAGTTTGTTAGGCTATAGTTGGATACCGAGTAGTTATTAGTATTATCAAAGCACAAAATAATCCCCAATCGTTGCAAAAAAGCATTAAAATAGCGTCACTAAAAATCCAGAGATTTGAGACATGCATTTTACTGGGCAACACCTTCTTTCTGTAAAAGACTTAAATTTAGATTCTATCGACGAGTTATTTACGGTTGCGCAAAACATGCGACCATTCGCCAATCGTCAAAAGGTAACACGGGTGTTAGAAGGCGCGGTTTTAGGTAACATGTTTTTCGAACCCAGTACACGAACCCGCGTCAGTTTTGGATGTGCTTTTAACTTACTCGGCGGTGAAGTCAGAGAAACAACCGGCCTTTCAAATTCAGCGTTAGCTAAAGGTGAGTCTCTTTACGATACAGCGCAAGTGCTTTCTGGATACAGTGATGTCATTGTTATGAGACACCCTCAACCCCATTCGGTTGAAGAGTTTGCTACAGGTAGTAGAGTGCCAGTCATCAATGGAGGTGACGGTCCAAATGAACACCCCACTCAAGCATTACTTGATTTATTTACCATAAAAGATGAGCTTGCTAGGTGTGGGCAAACTATCGAAGATCTGAGCCTCACTTTGCTAGGCGATCTAAAACACGGAAGAACAGTGCACTCATTGTGTCACTTGCTGTCACTCTATTCAGGATTAAAAATTCAGCTTGTTGCCCCCGAAGCGCTAAGTCTACCAACAAGCTATGTGGATCTATTAGTCAATGCGGGACATCAAGTTGAAATTGGCAGTGATCTAGAAAGGGGCTTATCGCAAGCCAACATAATCTATCAAACAAGAATTCAAGAAGAGCGTTTCGCTTCGGAAGAAGAAGCCAATCGCTATAAAGGTTATTTTAGACTGAATAAAAAAATCTACTCCGATCATTGCTTACCTAACGCAGTCATCATGCACCCTTTGCCGAGAGACTCGCGCAATAATGCCAATGAATTAGACAACGATCTCAACAAAGAACCAGGTTTGGCGATATTCCGGCAGACCGATAACGGCGTGCTAGTACGAATGGCACTGTTCGCTTGTATTCTTGGAGTTGAAAATCAAATCACTAAGTATCAACGCGATGTTAATTGGCACGTGGGACTAAACTAGCAACTAGCAACTAGCAACTAGCAACTAGCAACTAGCAACTAGCATTAAAATAGAAAGAATATCTAAGAAACTAAACATCACAATAAGATTGAGAAAATAATGAGCCGATCAGAAGAACTTTACCAACAATCCAATCAATATATCCCAGGAGCCGTCAACTCCCCAGTTAGGGCATTTAATGGTGTCGGTGGAACCCCTGTTTTTGTAGAAAAGGCAAACGGAGCCTATTTTACCGACGTCGATGGAAAGCAATATGTAGATTATGTTGGCTCATGGGGTCCAATGATTCATGGCCATAACCATCCAGAGATTCGAAACGCTGTCATTGAAGCAGCACAAAATGGTTTGAGCTTTGGTGCACCAACTGAAATCGAATTAACCATGGCAAAAGCAGTCTGTGATTTAATTCCATCGATTGAGCAAGTGCGCATGGTGAGTTCAGGAACCGAAGCCACGATGTCAGCCATTCGACTAGCGAGAGGATTTACTGGTAAAGACAAATTGATCAAATTTGAAGGCTGTTATCACGGTCATGCTGATTGTCTTTTAGTGAAAGCGGGTTCAGGCGCGTTGACATTAGGAGAGCCAACTTCACCAGGTGTACCAGCCGACTTTGCAAAGCACACGCTAACAGCCGAATTTAACAACTTACAAAGCGTCAAAGAATTATTTGAAGCCAATCAAGATGATATTGCCACTGTGATTGTCGAACCCATTCCAGGCAATATGAACTGTATCCCACCAGAAGATGGATTCTTACAAGAGCTTCGTCAACTGTGTGATCAATACAAGGCAGTATTAATTTTTGATGAAGTCATGTGTGGTTTAAGAGTTGGGCCAGGCAGTGCACAACAACTTTATAATGTCACTCCTGACTTGACAACATTGGGCAAAATTATTGGTGGCGGTATGCCGGTAGGTGCGTTTGGTGGTAAGAAAGAGATTATGCAGTTTTTGGCACCTGCGGGTCCTGTCTATCAAGCGGGCACTCTGTCAGGAAATCCTATCGCTATGTCTGCGGGGTTAACCTCGCTGAAAATGTTATCTGCGCCAGGATTTTTCGCACCTCTATATGACTACACAGAACGACTTGTATCGGGTCTGCAAAAGCTGGCCGATGAACATAATATTCCAATGACGACTAATCACGTTGGTAGCATGTTTGGGATTTTCTTTACAACTGATAAAAAAGTCACTCGCTTTTCGCAAGTGGTCAAATCCAACCAAGACATGTTTAGAAAATTCTTTCACGCGATGTTGGATGAAGGTGTTTACTTAGCGCCTTCGGCATTTGAAACGGGTTTTGTTTCGGCAGCGCACGATGAGCAAACATTAGAAAAAACATTTGCAGCTGCTAAGGTAGCATTTTCCAAACTAGCTTAATCTCACTTCAACGATCTAGTGACTAACCTTATCTTTTGATTTGCTAGATATTCACTCGCAACCAAACTTAATTCAGGTTTGGTTGCAGTATTTATTTATTCCACTAGCTGTTCTGACAACTAAACAATTGTTTAGTTTCGATTAATACAATTTATTTGTAATGACTTTGTAAATTTAAGTAAAGAAAATATTTTATTTGAACCATTTTATTAGGCGCCACTCTATAAAATCGCTCTCTATTTTTTGTAAGAAAAATATTATTTGAGTGAACAATTGGTTTGTCGCGACTCCATTTAATTAAAATTTCTCTCTATCTTATGGAGTCTAAATCTATGAAATCAAACAAACAAAAATGCTTAAAAGACGATAATAATACCTTAAAAAGAGGTTCTAGTATTTTATCGAGTATTTTCACTATAATACTTTTAGGCTTAATCAGTGCATGTAGTGACTCGTCCGATGATACCGATGGGACTGGTTATTTTAAGCTATATAATGCTTCCAAAAATTCTCCAACTGTCTATTTGGAAATTGACGATGAGGCGATTACCCAAGCCAGTTTTTCTGAAAGCTCAACTCTCTATCCAATGGAAAGCCAATCCTATCAATTGGATCTTCTTTGGAAGGAAGATACCAACAGTTACAACGAATTCTACCAACAGGAACTCAATATTACCGATGACGATATTAGTCTGATTATCGTCTCTGGAGACTTTGACAACCCAGAAATTAGTATTTTTGACTACTACGACGAGCAACAGGATCTTGAAGATGATGACGACCAAGAACGTTTTTCTCTTAACTTGGTTAACCTAACTTCAACTCATCCAAGCTTAGATTTTTATATTTCTGCTGATAATGAATCCTTTAATGAAGCGGTATTAGTCGAGTCAGCTATTGGCAAAGTAATTACAGATAGTCATTTATTCGAATTGGAGAGTTACGTTTTTTATATCACCGAATCTGGTAGTGAAGAAGTGATCTATCAATCAGCCAGTTTAGATTATTTTTATACGACCCAATATGTCATAGCAATTCGTGAAAATACTGGGCCAGGTGACTCGCCAGTCACAATAGACCAAATCGGGCGCACGGGCTCGGCTGTAGAAATATCTGACAAAGATGCCAGCGCAGAACTTAGAATTTACAATGGACTAGAACAGCACTCTTTGCTGGAAACTTTTGAGAATAGTATCAATATCGAAATCAACGGGCTTAACGATCAACAACAAATTTTGGATCTTGCCAAAGGAGTCATGAGCGAAACTATAGAGCTTTCCGCGGGTGATTATTCACTCGACTTATTGAACTCGGATAGCGGTGAAACTATCACCAGCAACCATTTTGTAAGTTTAGATGCCAACCAAGATAAAACTGTTTTCGTCTATCTTAGTGAAGAATACGAAGACAGTGACAACGACTCAACGACTCCCGACGAGACAAAGATATACCTTAATTCTCTACTGGTTGAAAACAGCAATAGGATCAGTCTTTATGACCATCAGGTCAATGTCATTAATTTGGTTCAAGATGCCGATGAAGAATTTACCACCCTAGAAGTTTATTTTGTGCGAACCAATGAAACCGTTTCTAGCGCTGAATATGGCCTAACAAGTTCTCACACAACTCCGCGAACCTTGGTACTCCCAAACAATACTTATCAAGTTAGTGTCATAGCGGAAATTGATCAGAGCGAAAGACTACTTGTTTTCGATAGTCTAACTCTCGATGCAGAAAGTGGTGATTTATTTATGCTGATTGAAGAAGATCAAGAAAATAGTGAGGGATACTCTATTCAGTTTATCCCCCAAACAAACTAACATGATGTGAAACGGGCTGATTGAATTTGCAGCTCGTTTCATTAACTAAAACTGAGCGTTCAAAATTTAGTAGAAAGCTTCATCAAATTGCCATCATCCTGCATCTTAAGACGCTTTAAGAATGACATACCGAGCAGAACTTCTGTTGGCCCTGTCCCTTGTACCACAGTTGCCTCTACATGAGACAGTTGGATCGCACCAACACTAACCTTGTCCGCCATAAGGTTCCAGGCTCTCGCTCTACCAGATGCGGTCGATACAATGATTTTTCTACCTTTCATTTTATATTGTAAGCCAATTCTTTGCGCAGTTGATTCGTTCATAGCGACACTTGATGCTCCGGTATCGACTAAAAAAGTCACAGGAAATCCATTAATAAATCCGGAAGTTTTATACATGCCCATAGTGTTACGTGGAATGCTAATCGATTTTATGGTGGAGGGTTGTTCAGACTCAATTGAGTTCCCGAGTTTTGACTGATGTAAACCCAACTCGACTTTTTCACCATCCACTAAAAAAGTCGCGCCATGGCTAGTCGCAGCGATTAGCTTGATTCTTTTTTTATAAGATTGCCCGACTCGAAGTAATTTTTGTTTGCTGCTATGTTGGATCATGGCGGCATCTTTGAATAAGGCGATCACTTCAAATTCAATTGGTTCAGCCGATTGCGCGGCTACCTTTGTCGTTTGAAACAAAACAACCGTGCTAAAGAAAAGCAATACAAAATATTTCAATTCAGTTTTCATAGTCGATTATCACTTTATATAAAATGCAGAATTAAATGTAACGCTCCACAAGCAAACAGTCCCGCTACGATATCATCGATCATGATTCCTAGCCCGCCAGATACTCGTTTGTCTAACCAACTTATCGGCCAAGGCTTAAAAATATCAAATACTCTAAAAAGAATAAATCCCAGTAGGATATTAATAGTATTGAAAGGAATCGCGATCATCGCAATGAAAAAACCCGCGAATTCGTCCCAGACTATTCCGGGATGATCATGTGTTTTTAGTTGTTTAGCAGTATATTCACAAATAGCAATGCCTGTAATGGACACAAAAACACAAGCTGCCAAGTAATAATAAAAGTCTAGCTGTGCTAACAATAAGTACAATGGAATACAAGCCAAAGTCCCAACCGTTCCTGGGGCTTTAGGTGCTAAACCACTACCAAATCCTATGGCCAAGAAATTGATAGGATTTGTGAATACTAGCTTAGCAGGTATTTTTTTCATCGTTTACCTTTTGCCTTACACTTGCAACCAGTTAACTAAAGTGTTGAAAGCCAAATTCTTTAAATCCGACTTCGTTTAAGTTAACTTCTTGGTCTTCATCTAGCAATCGAACACCCGGTTTACCGGTCATTCGGCCGATAGGAACGCAAGTGCTTCCTACGGTTTCAAGCGCTTGGATAGTCGCATCTAATTCGTCTTCTGGAACGGTGAAGCATAGCTGATAATCATCTCCACCAGTCAAAGCACTTTTCATTAGCTGTTCTTTATTGGCCACAGATTTAGCCGCAGTTGACAACGGAATTCGCTCCCAACGCAATAAAGCGCCTACATCACTTGCTCTACTAATATGCGATAGGTCAGCTAGTAGCCCATCCGAAATGTCGATTCCGGCTGTCGCTCGACTGCGTAACGCAATACCAGCCGCAACTTGTGGATATGGACGATAGTATTTATTAAGTAAATGAGTTTTATGATCTGCTTCGGCAACCTCAATTTCGTTACGTGCAACCTTTAAGCCAAGCGCTGCGTCGCCCAGTGCGCCAGTTACGCATATGAGTTCACCGGCTTTAGCCGAGTCTCGACGACAAAAAACTTTTTCAGGAACAAAGCCATGTGCTTGAATAGTAATGGAAAGTGGACCTTGGCAGGTGTCTCCGCCAACCACTTGAATACCAAAGTAATCTAACATTTTAACCAACCCATGATTAAAATCTTTTAACCACTGATGATCATATTCGGGCAAAGTTAATGACACCGTAATCCATGCGGGCTCTGCCCCAGCGGCAGCTAAGTCACTGAGGTTAACAGCAATGGCTTTATGCGCGATATCTGCGGCGTTACTATTCTCGAGAAAATGAACACCAGCAACTAAGGTATCCATAGATACTGCCAATCGCTGCCCTCTTGGCACTTTCAATAGGGCACAGTCATCGCCAACCCCATGAATAACGTCCTTTCGATTCTTAACTTTTATCGCTAAGAATTCATCAATTATTTCAAATTCGTTCATTGATATCCTTTCCGACTTAATCATTTGAAAATGATTAAGTCGTCAATAGCTTACTACCGTCTGAGCTGAGGATTGAGAATTTAGACAAAATCCAATACAGCACGGAGTCTCTTTTGCTCAAAGATTCTAGCCAAAAGGTTAGAACCACAAAAAAGACAAAGGCGCAGATAATAGCGCCTTAATAGTATTTTTTAATTTAATGATTGCTGAGTTTATGTATGCAGAGATATCTACGTAAGTAACTACTTACTTTCTCAACATTAATTCTTAATTTCAAGTACTCGTAACTGACGAGCTAGTTTGTCTAAAATTCCGTTAACAAACTTATGACCTTCAGAAGCACCAAAAGTTTTAGTTAATTCCAAAGCCTCGTTAATCACCACTTTGTAGGGAACGTCCATTCTAGACTTCAATTCATAGCAAGCTAATCGAATGATTGCTAGTTCTACAGGATTCACCTCTTCAAATTCTCGATCAAAAAGAGGTGTAATTAAATCGTCGATCTCTGAAATGCTAGTTAAAGTATTGACCAATATTTCCTGAAAATAAGGAATATCAACTTTTTTAGCGTTGATGGTCTCTAAAAACTGCATTTCGATATCTTTAACAGCATTTCCGCTCAACTGCCATTGATAGATCCCTTGCACAGCATAGCGCCTCGCTTTTTTACGAGTCGAGGGCTTCTGTAAATGTGGCGTGTTTTCCATGCTCAATTAGTGATCCATTGCATCAAATAGATTGACCATTTCGAGTGCCGTTATAGCCGCTTCACCGCCTTTATTTCCGGCTTTGGTGCCTGCACGCTCAATCGCTTGCTCGATTGAATCAACGGTGAGAACACCAAATGAAACTGGTATATCTGCATTTAGGGAGACCTGTGATAATCCTTTAACGCACTCGCCTGCGACGTAGTCAAAGTGTGGTGTACCACCGCGAATAACGGCACCTAAGGCAATAATGGCATCATGCTTTTTTCTCGCAGCAATTCGTTGCGCAGCGATTGGCATCTCGAAAGCACCTGGAACTCGATATATTTCAATATCATCTTCTGAAACGCCATGACGCTTCAGTGTGTCTATAGCCCCTTCTAATAAGCTTTCAACAATAAAACTGTTAAATCGTGCGACCAAAATGGCGTATTTTGCTTTGTCAGCAACGAGTTTGCCTTCAATTGTTTTCATTTGATAAACCTTTTATCTTTACTAATTTATACAGTAACTAGTCAAATTAAGTTAAAACCAAAGTAGTTATAACCAGTTGTTTATAAACAACTTTAGTTGTCTTCTATGTACTCAACAGCTTCTAATTTAAATCCCGCTAATGAGTGGTATTTTTTCACTGGACTCAGCAGTCTCATTTTGTGAACGTTTAAATCCACCAATATTTGACTTCCGATTCCAACAGTTCTGGTAGCACGACTTTGCTGAGCTTGAACAGAGTTAGTTGGGCGTTCCTGGCCACTAAGTTTGGCTATTCTATCAAGAATCGAATTCGGTGACGATTGATTCCCTAAAAGTAGGACAACACCAGTCCCCTCATCGGCAATCCGTTGTAATGCCCGCCGTATAGTCCAACTACCTTGATCTTTCTTCTCACGAGCCAGTAGATCCGTTGCAACATCGGCAATATGAACCCTCACCAAGGTAGTGTCGTCAGGGTTGATTTCCCCTTTCACCAAGGCAATGTGCACTTGCCCTTCAATATCGTCCTGATAGGCATGCAATTTGAAGTCGCCAAATTCAGTTTTCCAATCCGTTGAAAACTCTTTAGTGACAGAGTTTTCGGTATTCATGCGGTATTCGATTAGATCGGCAATGGTTCCAATCTTAAGCTGGTGTTCTTTAGCAAACTCTTCTAAATCTGGGCGACGTGCCATGGTACCGTCTTCATTTAGAATTTCTACAATAGTGGCGCTTGGTTCAAACCCAGCAAGCCGAGCTAAATCGCAACCTGCCTCTGTATGTCCTGCACGAACAAGTACCCCGCCTTTTTTCGCCATAATAGGGAAAATATGCCCTGGTTGCACAATATCGCTAGGTTTTGCATCCGCCGCAACAGCAGCTTGGATAGTTCTGGCTCTATCCGCCGCGGAGATCCCAGTGGTTACGCCTTCAGCCGCTTCAATTGATAACGTAAAATTGGTTTCAAACGACGCTTGGTTCTTATCAACCATTAGACGTAAATTAAGCTGCTCGCAACGTTCTTGAGTCAATGTTAAACAAACTAATCCGCGCCCATATTTAGCCATAAAATTGATATCGTCAGGCCTTACCATGCTTGATGCCATGACTAGATCACCTTCATTTTCGCGGTCTTCGTCATCCATCAATATCACCATTTTACCGGCGGCAATATCGTCAATTATTTCTCTTGCTGTATTCAATTGCATACTTTTACTCAATGTTAGCTCTATTGTAGACATCATACGACGTCTGGGTTGGTTCAGTCCGATTATTTAATAAATCCTGACTGCTGTAATAGACTAGTAGTAATATTAGCCTTTGATTGCGTTTTTTGCCCAGTTAACAATCGCTCAAGGTAGCGCGCTAAAAGGTCAACTTCCAAATTGACTTTTGTGCCGGCCAGGTAATTGATTGCTGTGGTCTCGGCAAGGGTATGAGGTACTAGATTCAATTGAAATGTTGAGCCGTCAACTTCATTCACGGTTAAACTCACGCCATCAACACAAATTGAGCCTTTCTTAGCAATATAATGGGCAATCTCATCAGGGGCTTTGATATTAAATTGTACGCTGCGCGAGTCTTTGCTGACGGATAACACTTCACCAATTCCATCGACATGGCCACTGACTAAATGGCCACCTAAGCGAGAGGTTGGCATCAGTGCTTTTTCTAGATTAACTGCACTGCCTACTTGGATATTTGCCATAGTGGTTAACCTGAGTGTTTCACCGGATACATCGGCTGTATAGCGATATTGATCAAACTCTATTGCGGTTAGGCAAACTCCATTACAAGCGATGCTGTCACCAAGCGCAACATCCGACATATCTAATTCACCGACCTCGATAGTCAGTCTCGCGTCGCCAGCCCGATGTTCAATTCTTGAAATCGTGCCGATACTTTCGATTATTCCAGTAAACATCAGTAACCTCGATTAATCTGACAGATCATTGGATAATTTGTAAGTCAGACGAATATCATCGCCAAATTGACGTACATCGGTTAAGTCTAGCGGCAGGCACTGGTCCATTTGCTCTATTTGCAAATCAAATAATCCCATCGCGTGGTTACCCATCAATTTTGGCGCCATATAAACCACTAATTGGTCAACCAGTCCGAGTTGTAAAAAGCTGCCTGCCAAACGATGACCTGCCTCAACCAACACCTGACTTGCACCGCGCTCAGAAAGCGCCGAGAGCACTTCTGAAATAGCGGTCATAGAATGCGCTTCAATATGTTGGTACTTGGAATCTGCCAGCGCAGACCTTTGATCACTTAAGGTCATCCACCAAACTTGTTTGCCCTTCCAAATATCAGCATTTTGCTTTGAGTTATTTCGCTCAGAACTTGGTTGATTAAACTTGAAAATTTTGTCATTTAAATTCGCTTTGCCATGACGATCAAATAATACCCGTAATGGCTGTCGAAAATGTTGCTTTACTGTTTGGTCAACAGTTGAAAAATCAAGTCTTGCGGTAAGACTCGGATCATCGCTTTGCTGGGTACCGATGCCAGTAATAATCACATCTTGTTTTGCCCTTAACCGTTGCACGTCGGCACGGGCTTGTGCGCCAGTAATCCACTGGCTTTGCCCATTTTTAAGCGCAGTACGACCATCTAAGCTCATTGCCAATTTTACCGTAACAAAAGGGCGGTGACGCTCAAAATGAGAAAGAAAGCCGGGGTTAAGTTTACGCGCTTGCAGTTCCAACAAACCGCTCTGGGTGGCAATACCCGCTTGCTCCAAAATTTGTAAGCCCTTGCCACTAACTTCAGGATTTGGATCTTGCATTGCTGCAATCACTTTAGCGACGCCAGACTGTTTTAATGCTTGCGCACATGAGCCCGTTTTACCCACATGTGCGCAGGGCTCTAAAGTGACATAACAAGTTGCCCCTTTAGCCTGCTCGCCAGCTTGCTGAAGGGCATTGATCTCAGCGTGTGCTTGGCCAAATGATTGATGCCAACCGCGGCCAATCACATCGCCATTTTTAACGATGACACAACCCACAACTGGGTTTGGCCGCGCGGTAAACTCACCTCTTTTCGCCAGACGTAAAGCCTCTGCCATAAATTGGTGATCTTGAGCGGACCAATCATTCATAATTGTTTGAACTTAATCTTTAGATTCTAGACGTTCGATTTCCTCTCGGAAATCACTAACATCTTTAAAACGGCGATACACTGAAGCGAAACGTACAAACGCCACTTGATCGAGTTTGCGTAATGCTTCCATCACTAATTCTCCGATGGTCGCCGCGTCGACTTCTCGCTCACCCATTCCGCGTAGTTTCGATTGAATACTAATGATCGACTCTTCTACAGCTTCCACAGAAACTGGCCTTTTCTCAACGGCGCGCAAGATACCCGCTTTCAGTTTGGTATCATCAAAGGGTTGTCGACTACCATCCCCTTTGATCACCTTGGGCATCACCAGTTCGGCGGTTTCAAAGGTGGTAAAGCGCTCGCCACACTCGATACATTCTCTCCGACGGCGCACTTGTCCACCTTCGGCTACCAAACGAGAGTCAATCACCTTGGTATCTTGAAATGAGCAAAATGGACAATGCATAGTTTCGCCTATAATCGAGTTAGTTTAAATTAGTCGAGGTAAACGGGAAATCTAGCCGTTAGCTCCAGTACCTTAGCTTTAACATCGGCGATCACTTGCTGATTATTAATATCATCAAGAATGTCGCAAATCCATTCCGCTAATTGAGTGGCTTCGGCTTGTTTCATTCCTCGAGTAGTAATCGCAGGAGTTCCCATGCGAAGTCCACTTGTCACAAATGGCGAACGAGGTTCGTTTGGAACAGTATTTTTGTTAACGGTAATAAATGCCTCACCAAGTGCAGCTTCAGCATCTTTACCGGTTATGTCTTTGTCAATTAGGTCTATAAGGAATAGGTGATTATCTGTACCGCCCGAAACTATTTTATAGTTACGCTTTTGTAGCACCTCAACCATCGCTTTAGAGTTGACTAATACTTGCGCTTGAGTCTGCTTAAACTCGTCACCCAACGCTTCTTTAAAAGCCACAGCTTTACCAGCAATAACGTGCATCAATGGGCCACCTTGACTACCTGGGAAAACGGCGGAATTAAACTTTTTAGTCAGCGCTTCGTTTTCTTTGGCTAGGATAATACCACCACGAGGACCTGCTAAGGTTTTGTGAGTAGTTGATGTCACAACATCGGCGTGAGGAACAGGATTAGGATAAAGTCCTGCAGCGACAAGACCAGCTACATGAGCCATATCTACCATAAAATAAGCACCTACCTTGTCGGCAATCGCTCTAAACTTAGCCCAATCAATACTGCGTGAGTAAGCTGAAAAGCCGCCTAAAATCATTTTTGGCTTGTGCTCTAATGCTAGCGCTTCAACTTGCTCAAAATCAATATAGCCATCGGCGTCTAGTCCGTATTGAACTGATTTGTAGATCTTTCCAGAAAAATTAACCGGAGAACCATGAGTCAAATGTCCACCTTCATTTAGGTTCATTCCCAACACCGTATCGCCAGGATTAAGTAGCGCCATATATACAGCAGAATTAGCCTGTGAACCTGAGTGAGGTTGAACATTGGCATAATCTGCGCCAAACAACTCCTTCACTCTATCAATTGCCAGTTGCTCGGTTACATCGACATATTCACAACCACCGTAGTATCTTTTCGCTGGGTAGCCTTCTGCATACTTATTAGTTAGTACAGAGCCCTGTGCCGCCATCACTCTGGCACTGGTGTAGTTCTCTGAAGCGATTAACTCGATGTGCTGCTCTTGGCGCTTCTTTTCGGCCTGAATTGAATCCCATAATTCTACATCATATTCTGCGAGAGTTTGTTTGTTGTGAAGCATATCGTCAGGTTTCCTTGATGGTAAAATAAAAACGGTCCACAGTGACACGTTTTTGGCTAAGTTAAAATTTGGCGCTATTGTATCGAATTAGCCTAAGGCTGTCGCCATAATCGGTAGTTATATAGGGCAAAAACTACGTAAATCAGTAAACCATTTACACTGTTAATTCGTCTAGAGGGCAAGGCTTGGGTAAAATGGCAAAAAATAACTTAAAAGTGCTCTACTTGCCGCATAGTAATCAGCCTGATTGACAACTTTACAAGGATTGCAATATGTCAAAAACATCCGCTCTTATCCCCTTAATCGGTGGTGTTTCACTGGGAATTGTAGCAACGATTACTTACCTTTTACTAATGAGACCGAACATCGACCTGTCTCCATTGGGCGGCTCCTCAACCAGTCTAAGCCTTACACAATGCCAACGCTTAATGTCTTTCCCAGAGGAAACAAACCAAGCGCCCCCCTCTGTGTTCGATAACACGTCACATAAGAAGCCATTAAATATGGCGGATAATCAGTGCGTCGCAGAGTACGCTGATAACCTCAGTCAACCAGAGATGGCTAGACAAATTAGACAGCTCGATAATAGTCGAAGCATACTGCCGAATGATCTTTCCAGACTTAATCATTGGACTTCCTTAACTAGTTTTACTAAATCCCTCGACGAAATGGTATTGAGTGATAACTCTCGAAATCACCTTATGGCTAAAGCCTTAGTTTTTTACTCTTATGATTATATTTCTGCGTTAGAAGCACTTTTCTCTGCCCAACAGTCAGCGAGTAATGAGGAACGACTAGAAATGTTTCAAGCGGAAATTGATGTATTGTTAGATTATGTCAGGCGACAGTATTTTTCGGAGAACCACTTAATTCCAATAGAAACTTTCACTGCTGTGATGAATTTAGCCAACGAGAAGCAACCAAATAATGTCGAAGTACTGGTCGCATTGGTCCGTCATCACATGTTAGTTGGTGAGTATGGGCTGGCTGAAAACTATATTGAGCGAGTACCTCCTGACGTTGATAACCTCATCACTATCGATGAACTAAATCGACGCTTAACTCGAACAATGGCAGCTAACTTAGACTCCGATAAAGGAATTCCACTAAAACAGTTGGGGAATCACTTTTTAGTTGAGGTAAACTTCAACCAAGAACATTCACTTAGTTTGATGTTAGATACTGGTGCGAGCCGAACCGTGTTATCACCTCGAGCAATGCGAGTTTTAACCAGCATGAGTGAAGGTGTCACGGATCTAAAAATTTCGGGGCACGCTGAAACCGCCAATGGTTTTGCATTTACTAGACTTTATCAAATGGAGCAAATTAGCGTTAGTGATTTTCATATTGATAATGCACTGGTATTGGTGATGAAAATGTCTGGTAACGACCAATTTGATGGGCTGCTAGGCATGGATTTTCTCAGCCGATTCGAATTTCAAATTGATTACCAACAAAACCGCTTACATTTGAGTTATTAGTATTCACTCAACCCAATAAAGCTCCGTAGGCAGTCCAAGCTCCTGTTAAGTAATATATCTCTAGAGATTGAAAATGATACAATCACCCATATATAAGCAGTTTAGTCTTTTTTCATCCATTTAACTCAGGAAAACTAGTTTGAAACTAAATATTTGGGGAAAACTCATTGGTGGTTTTTTGGGATTCCTTCTGTTCAATATCGTCGGTTTAATCCTGGGTGTTTGGCTCGGCCATCGATTTGATCAAGGACTCAATCAGAATTTTGATAGCCTTTTCGGGCAAACCGATCCTGCAGAAACACAACGAATCTTTTTCCGTACGACTTTTTCTGTAATGGGACACATCGCTAAGTCTGATGGTGTTGTCAGCAAGCAAGAGATCGCAGCGGCAGAACAAGTCATGGCGCAACTCGGACTAGATGAGCTAAAAAGAAAAGAGGCCATTACCGCTTTTGATCAAGGAAAATCGCTGGACTTTGACTTGAATAGTCACCTTCAATCTTTGATCCAGCACTGTATTCGAAAACCCAGCCTAATACAGATGTTTCTTGAGATTCAAATACTCGCGGCTACAGCTGATGGCGATGTCAACCAATCTGAAAGACAAATTCTTTATCAAATTGGTCAAGCATTTAGAATTGCCCCCGCCCACCTTGATAGGTTAGTGGAAATGGTTAAAGCGCAACAATCGTTTCACCAAGGTGGTTCCAGTGCATCCAGAAACCAAAATGGTCCTACAATAGAGCAGGCTTACCAAGTACTCGGACTCGATACCACGGCAAGCAACCCAGAAGTAAAAAAGGCCTATCGAAAGTTAATGTCTCAACACCATCCGGACAAGTTGGTCGCCAAAGGTATGCCAGAGGAAATGGTCAAAGTTGCAACCGAAAAATCACAAGAAATCCAAGCTGCTTATGAAATGATTAAGCGAGCGAAATTTTAATCAACTAGAAAGAAGAAGAGAAGGTTTATGAATAACAAGAATATACAGTTGAAGATTCTAGATTCAAGAATCGGTAATGAGTTTCCTTTGCCAGACTACGCAACAACAGGTTCGGCTGGGATGGACTTGCGAGCATGCATCGATAACTCGATGAGTTTAGAACCTGGAGAAACGAAATTAATACCAACCGGTATAGCAATCCACATTGCTGATCCTAGCTTAGCTGCTACTATTCTCCCTCGCTCTGGACTAGGCCATAAGCATGGAGTCGTTCTTGGAAATTTGGTTGGTTTGATCGACTCTGATTACCAAGGACAGATTTTTATTTCCTGCTGGAATCGCAGCGACACAGCCTTTGAAATCAACCCAGGTGATCGTATGGCTCAACTGGTTTTTTTGCCAGTAGTCATGGCCAAATTTGATATCGTTGACGAGTTTGATAGCAGCGATAGAGGTGAAGGCGGGTTTGGCCACTCAGGGAGAACTTAGCTCAATTCCACATCAAGTGCCTAATTCGATTTCTTCAGAAGTCTTGTTTTCTTTGTTTTCTTTTAACAATACCGGCGCTTGAAAGTCTTTCCTAATATGGTCTGGAAAAGGAGACTCTTGTTGCTGGTAGAAATCTTCAGTTTCGTTCGCAACCGGGGCTAGCGGTGGTTGCCAGCTCAATGGCAAGAAAAATAACGCGCACATTGCCACTGTAAAGTATTGAAAGGTCAGTTTTGAAGGGAGAGGGCGATTAAGCCCGATCGCGGCAATTCGTTTTTTAAATACTTTCTTATGGCTAAGAAAAAAGGTTGCAAATAATTCGGGGGATTTGCGGCCGATATTTAATCTCAAAACATGCAATAAACTCTTACCGTACTGCTCACTAGAAATCGCTTTTGCATTAAGCACCTTTTGGTCACAAATTTCTTCACGTAGAGAATTAAGCCGTCTTACTGCTAACCAAACCACTGGGTTAAGGCAATAAATAATCTGGATCAAATTTTGAAATAATAACCAAGATGCGTCCAGTCTTTTTACATGAGCTAGTTCATGAGCAATGATGGGGCCTAATACCGCACGGTTACCTTCTTGTAGCAGCTGTCTTGGAATAAAAATCACAGGTGAAAAAGTTGCAAAGGTAAAGGGGGATAAAAAATCATCTGAATCAATCACAATAATTTGTCGGGTGATTTTAAACTCTCTACGCCAATAGTTAATTTTTTTGGTTAACCAAACATCCTCTACCGGTTGTGCTATGGTCAACAATTTAGATAATTTCAGTTTAAGCGAAATAAATTTGTAAGCTACAATTGCTGATACGCTTCCCCAAACAACAAACAACAGATTTAACCAAGAAAACTTGAAGTTGGCTTGATTAAATAATGTTGATTGAGCAATTTGACTAAACCATTCAGCTGAACCAATGACTGTTGGCACATCAGTTTCAAGCCACGTATGACCAATATACCCAAGAGAGTAGCTAATCGAAAACTCCGGCGGGAGCACTAACCGAATTAGTACTAAGCACCAAAGGCTATATTCCAAAGTGCGTGGGAGCTTGGGATAGATAAGCTTAATCGTAAGGACTAGAAATGCTAAAATGGCTGAGTAGACACTATTCAGCACCAAGAAACGAAAAATGGTTTCTGAGTTAGCAAAAAGTGGTTGCAACAATTCCATAAGCGTTAATAACCAATTTCAGTTTACATTTTAGATTTTTCTTTCTGTTCGGTTTGCTGTTCGAGTAAGCCTTCTAACTCATCGATTTCTGACTCAGACAGCGCTTTACTTCGGCCAAATAATGAGACTAACGCGCTCTGATCCATTTCTAATAAATCATTCATAAAAAAACTAAGTAATCGAGCTAGCCCTGCAGGTTTTGAGATTTGAGCTTGATAAAGAAAAACACCGTGAAAGTCATCTCGTTTTAACAAGCCCTTTTTAACCATTCTATCCATGGTAGTTTTAGTGGTGGAATAAGCCCAGTTAAAAGTTTCTTTGATTTGTTCATGGACTTCTCTGACCGATAAGCCATCTTTGCTTTTCCAAAGGATATTTAGAATTTGTAATTCCGTTCGACTTAGATCGGGAAGATCGGCGTTTGTTTTTGATTTCATAGCTTAATTTATTGAATTCCTGTTACAGTTGTAAAAGAAGTTACTCGGATTCGTTTAAGATGTCAACTCAATCAATAACTCGTTACAATTATTTAACCATATATGTTGTAAGTCTATTACAACTCTTTGACCCATTTAGCTGGGTTGCCTGCCACCAGACAGTTTGCGGAAACATCCCGATTTACAACGCTTCCCGCTGCAATTACTGCATTGTTTCCAACCTTAACTCCCGCCAATAAAATGGCGCCCGCTCCTATCCAGACATTATCGCCAATAACAATATCGTCAATTAGTGAAGTTTTATCTAGCCTCGATTGCGGGTCCGTGGGGTGATTGACAGTAATCATTTGAACGTTAGGCCCAACCAACGCATCATTGCCTATTTCAATCTGGCCAGCGTCTAATAAAGTACAATTAATATTGAGGTATACCCTTTCGCCAAAGCTGATTTTATCCCCATAATCGCAGTGGAATCCTTGTTCTATAATCAACTCAGAACCAAATTTGTTAAACAACGTCTTAAGCTTTTTAAGATTCCCCTTGCTGGGAGAACGGTTATACAAGCGGCAAATATCATGCACATACTGGCGACGCTCTCGATTGATGCTTGTTAAGCTATTGAACGTTTTCGAACTAGAATTGGTCACTATTTTGTCACCTCTAAAGATAGCTAGAGACGGCTAACCCAGTCATGATCAATAAAACAAGCACACCTAATGTGAAACTGCCTAGACGATAAGGAATATAGTTTGAGGTGACATGTACAAACGCATGAAAAATTCGAGTTACTACATAGGCCCAGGCCAGCCAAATAACCAAACTGCTGACACTATTCGTTACGAAAAAAAACATTACCAACAGATAGAAAAGTACCGGCGTTTGAAATTGATTAGCGATGTTGTTAGAGACCTGTACCGTCTCCTTGTTCCAAGCACTGTTGTCGAGTGCAGCCTTTTTTCGATCGATTTCACCAGTTTTCACAGCAGCAGACTTACGCACTGCTAATAGGATAAACATGATAAGGGTAAGACTAATTTGTACGAGCAATGGTAACAGGATATCTGCATTGTTCATTGGATTCTCCGCAGCAAGTTTTTATTTAAGGATGTGCTTAGATTAACTAAGCACTAAATCCTAACAAACTCTCTAGCCAAGTGCTATGTGGACGGAATTTATATTAGGCGGGATTTCTCACAACAATGCGTTTCGGTGCCAACATATCTTGGTCATCGACTTCTGCTATACCAAGGAAACTTTGCTCTTCATCGTAAACACGAATAAGCTCGCCCTCAGTTAAATTAGGGTAGTTGATTGGCTGACCATGGCAAAAATATTCAGCACTTTCAGTATCTAACTCGGCGGAATCCAAATGTAATACAGCGCTATCAATTGGCAGTAGATAATCATCTAAACTCAATTGCTGTTCACGATCATCTTCGAGCTGTTGCAAAGTAACCATTTGCTCGACCGGATAGTCAGCAACAAACTCGCGGTGTAACATAGTGACATGAGCACCACAGCCTAGTTCTTGGCCGAGATCATCGATAATATTTCTAATGTATGTCCCTTTACTACACTCAATGAAAAGCTCTACTTCGTTGCCATCGAATCTTAGTAGCTCTAGCTCATAGACCGTAACAGGTCTTGCAGGACGCTCTATCTCAATACCTTTTCGAGCATACTTATACAAAGGTTGTCCTTGATGTTTTAGCGCAGAAAACATTGACGGTATTTGCATGATATCACCGCGAAATTTTTCTAGAGCCTTCTCTAATTGTTTGTTGCTAACTTTTACCGGTTTAGATTCAATTATTTCTCCGGTGGAGTCACCACTATCAGTGCGCTCTCCAAATTTTCCGATGACTCGATAGCCTTTATCTGAATCTAAAAGAAACTGTGAAAATTTTGTAGCCTCGCCAAAACAAAGTGGAAGCATACCGGTAGCTAATGGGTCGAGCGCACCAGTGTGACCGGCCTTAGCAGCGTGAAACAGTCGCTTTACAGTTTGTAACGCCGCATTAGAGGAAATACCTTGCGGCTTATCGAGCAACAAAATACCGTCTACAGCGCGGCCTTTTTTTCTTCTTGCCATGAGATTAGTCTTGTCGTTCTGTATCTGAGCTTTCTTCTGAAGTCGAATCTTTATCTCGCGCCTTTTCAATTAATGACGAGAGATCCCGACCACGAGCAATCGATTCATCAAAAAGAAATTTCACATGCGGCACAGCTCGCATTCGCATTCGCTTGCCAATTTGGATACGGATAAACCCAGCCGCTTCATTTAAAGTGTCAACTGCCGATTGAGTGGCTTCAACCGTTTCTTCTATTCCCATAAAAGTCACATAAACCGTAGCGTAATGAAGGTCTCGAGAGAGATCTACAGCACAAACAGTCACCATGCCAACTCGCGGGTCTTTAACTTCTAATTGGATTATTTGAGCCAGTTCTCGTTGCAACTGTTCTGCAACTCGATCGGTTCTTTTAAATTCTCTAGCCATATTGTTTAACTCAATCTTTATTGGACTTTATAGCCCTGAATCATTAAAACGAAAAAACGCAGAGCCTTCCGAAATCATTTCGGACAAACGCCTGCGTTTAGTCAGTCAATTTTATTCGATGATTTAATCGATAGTTCGTGCGACTTCTATAATCTCAAAGACTTCGATTTGGTCGCCCGGCTTAACATCATTGTAATTCTTAACTCCGATACCACATTCCATGCCATTTCTTACTTCATTAGCATCGTCTTTGAATCGGCGCAGTGACTCGAGTTCACCCTCATAAATAACAACATTGTCACGTAACACTCTAATTGGATTATTACGCTTAACTACACCCTCGATAACCATACAACCGGCGATTGCTCCAAACTTAGGCGACTTAAACACGTCTCTAACTTCTGCCAGACCAACAATTTCTTGTCGTTTTTCTGGGGAAAGCATTCCACTCATTGCAGCTTTAACATCGTCAATGACTTCATAAATGATGCTGTAGTAACGTAGATCAATGCCTTCTTTTGCAACGGCCTTTCGACCACTTGCATCAGCACGAACATTAAAGCCTATGACTATCGCTTGTGATGCGGATGCTAAAGTAATATCAGTTTCGGTGATTCCACCCACACCTTGCGAGATGATAGTGACGGATACTTCTTCAGTAGACAAATCAGTTAATGAACGAGCGATGGCTTCTGCTGAACCTTGTACATCAGCTTTAACCAAGACATTCAAGTTTACTTTTTCATTATCGCCCATGTTAGCGAACATATTTTCGAGCTTAGCACTTTGCTGTCTAGCCATTTGCGCTTCACGATGCTTAGTCTGACGGAATGCAGCAACTTCTCGGGCTTTTCTTTCACTTCCAACCACAGATACTTCATCTCCGGCTTCTGGAACACCGGATAAGCCTAGTATTTCAACTGGAATTGAAGGTCCGGCTGATTTAATGCTCTTTCCGTTTTCATCAACTAGCGCTCTAATTTTACCGTAGTGGAAACCAGCAAGAACAATGTCGCCTATTTGGATTTCTCCAGATTGGACGAGTAGTGACGCGACCGCTCCACGACCTTTATCCAGTCTAGCTTCAATCACAGTTCCTTTAGCAGGACCTTTGTCAACCGCGGTTAGTTCCAACAGTTCAGCGGTAATCGCAATGCTTTCTAATAATGCATCAACGCCGTCACCGGTCTTAGCCGAAACGGGAGCGAATACGGTGTCACCACCCCACTCTTCCGAAATAACATCATGTTGAGATAACTCGTTTCTTACTCTGTCTGGGTCAGCTTCTGGTTTATCCATCTTGTTGACCGCAACAATTAGAGGAACGCCCGCAGCTTTAGCATGTTTAATTGCTTCAATCGTTTGCGGCATAACACCATCATCGGCCGCCACCACTAGAACCACAATATCCGTGGCATTAGCTCCACGTGCTCTCATCGCAGTAAATGCAGCATGTCCCGGAGTATCTAGGAATGAAATAATGCCCTTAGGCGTATCGACATGATATGCGCCGATATGCTGTGTGATACCACCGGCTTCACCATCGGCTACTTTAGACGCTCTAATGTAATCAAGTAATGATGTTTTACCATGGTCAACATGACCCATAATGGTAACCACTGGAGGTCTGCTTTTTAATTCGCCTTGTTGCTCAACCGCTTGTAATAGCTCTAGCTCAGCAGCATTCTCTGCTACTAGATTGACTTTATATCCCATTTCTTCAGCGACTAATTGCGCTGTCTCTTGGTCGATGGTTTGATTGATAGTGGCCATAATGCCCATGCCCATCAACGTCTTGATCAATTCTACGCCCTTAACTGACATTTGTTGTGCAAGATCAGAAACCGTGGTGCTTTCACCGATATTGATGTCTGATTTTGCTACTTCAGTTGTAGGCTTTTTAAATCCATGTTTCATAGACTTAGGTGCAACCATTTTCTTACGTCCTTCTGATAAAGGATTTTCATCACTTTTTCGTCTATGTACTGGTCTTCTGAAATCAGCCAGCATGTCAATCTTACCACCGGCGCTGTCATTACGACCTTTCTTCTTTTTCTTTTTCTTCTTGCGCTTGTCGCTTTCAGACTCAACATCAACCGTTGGTTGAACAGTCTTGAAGCGTGTCTGCCGAGCAGCTTTTGCTTCAGCATCCGCTAATTTTTGAGCTTTTTCGGCATCTTCTTTTTCTTTTCGTTTTGCTTCTAAGCGTGCTTGAATATCGGCTTCGACTCGACCCGAAACGATTCGCTGAGCCTCATTTTTAGCTTTAGCTTCAATTTCTGAACGTATTTTTTGCTCTGCTTCTTGCCTTGCTTTGTCAGCTTCTTCTTTCGCTTTTTTCTCTTCTTCTTCGCGCTTTTGCGCTTCTAAATCGACTTCGACTTCTTCGACCACCGCATATTCGGCTTCTTGCTGCTCAACCGGCGCGGTGTTTTCCACCACCTCTTCTTCGCTGCCCACTACTGGTGCTTCAGTTTCAGCTGGCTCTTCAGTTTCTACCGGTCGCTTTACATAAGTGCGTTTTTTACGAACTTCTACAGCAACACTCTTGGTTCGACCTGACTTACTCGCCATTTTGAGCGAACTTTTCTTAGAGCGGTTTAGTGTAATTTTCTTAGGGCTAGAACCTGTATCAGTTTCACCATGGCTCTTTTGCAAGTGTGCCAATAATGCTTTTTTCTGTTCGTCAGACACAACATCGTCGGCGCCTTTTAATAGCACCCCAGCTTCTTTCATTTGCTCGAGCAGTTTGTCGACCGGCGTACCGACGACTTTTGCTAACTTTTCAACCGTCACTTCCGACATATAAATCTCCCAGTACTACGACTGTTCTCTTAACCTTTTACGCTACAATTTAGCCAAACAATTACATCTAGTTTCAAGTTGTAACGATTTATTCTTCTGCGAACCACGGCGCTCTCGCCGTCATGATTAAAGCAGCCGCTTTTTCTTCATCAAGTTCTTCTAATTCGATCAACTCATCAACCGATTGCTCAGCTAAGTCTTCCATCGTGATGATGCCTCGGCTGGCTAAAACAAATGCTAAATGGCGATCCATACCTTCCATTTCCAGCAAATCTTTAGCTGGCTCGTTTTCTTCGAGTTTTTCCTCTGTTCGAATCGCTTTAGTCAATAACGCATCTTTAGCTCTAGCTTTTAATGCTTCAACTAACTCTTCATCAAAGCCTTCGATATCTAACATTTCAGACAGTGGAACGTAGGCAACTTCTTCGACCGAGGTAAAGCCTTCCTGCGCAAGAACCTCTGCCAACTCTTCATCAACATCAAGCTCTTTGATAAATTTATCAACCAATCCTTTATTTTCTTCTTTGCTTTTGTTTTCAGCATCTTCTAATGTCATCACATTGAGAGACCAGCCAGTTAACTGACTAGCCAGTCGAACGTTTTGCCCATTACGCCCGATAGCCTGCGCTAACTGGTCTTCCTCAACGGCGATATCCATAGTATGTTTATCTTCGTCAACGATAATAGAGGACACTTCAGCAGGTGACATAGCGTTGATTACAAACTGAGCAGGGTTGTCATCGTATAAAACAATGTCAATTCGTTCTCCAGCAAGCTCACCAGATACAGCTTGAACACGAGACCCCCGCATTCCGACACATGCGCCAACAGGGTCAATCCGTTTATCATTACTCTTCACGGCAATCTTAGCTCGAGAACCGGGATCGCGAGCAGCACCCATTAAATCAATGGTTTCTTCTGCAATTTCAGGAACTTCAATGCGGAACAGTTCAATCAACATTTCTGAGTTTGCACGACTGACAAACAGTTGTGGGCCTCTTACCTCAGGATTGACAGCATACAGATAGCCTCTCAACCGGTCTCCAGCTCTTACTGCTTCTCTTGGCATCATTTCTTCACGGTGAATAATTGCTTCGGCATTACCCCCGAGGTCAATAATAATAGAATCTCGGTTAGCTTTCTTAACGACACCAGTCACTAATTCTCCAACACGTGATTCAAAAGCGTCAATAACTTTCGCCCGCTCTGCTTCTCTAACTTTTTGAACAATAACTTGCTTAGCCGTTTGTGCTGCTATACGTCCAAATGCAATTGATTCAATTTCTTCTTCAACAAATTCGCCGGCTTCAATTTCTGGCGCTTCTATTTGGGCGGCTTCCAGAGTAATCTCAGACAATGGGTTTTCAAGACCGTTGCTTTCTTCAGCATTTGGATCAACAACCAACCAGCGGCGATAGGTTTTATAATTACCCGTTTCTCGCTCAATATCGATACGTACATCAATATCTAAGCCTTTCTTCTTCTTAGTAGCGGTCGCAATTGCAGCTTCAATTGCCTGAAAAATAATTTCCGGCTCTATATCTTTTTCGTTAGATACAGCCTCTACTACTAGTAAAATTTCTTTGTTGTTCATAGTCTAATCAACCTCAATCAAACCCACTCGATTTCGTTAATAAGCGGTTTCACGTTCATTTTAGAACATTTTTAACAGATAAAAAATTGCCTAGTTATCTGTGTCACTATTTTTAGTTAAAAACTGGTACCACGTTAGCCTTGTCCACATCTTGGAAATCAACGGTGTAATCTTGGTTATCAACAATGATAACTAGTTGATTTTCATCGACTTGACTTAAAACGCCTTTAAATTTTCTTCTTCCATTGACACCTAAGTGGCATCGCATACTGATTTCTTGTCCTACCACTTTTTCAAAGTGCGCTAGGGTAAACAGCGGTCTATCCATTCCAGGAGACGAAACCTCTAAAGTATATTGAGTATTAATAGGGTCTTCGACTTCCAAAATTCCGCTTGCTTGATGACTGACTTTAGTACAATCATCTACAGTAATACCATCTTCATGATCGATGTAAATTCGCAAAACAGAATGAACGCCTTGACCAACGAATTCAACACCAAGGAATTCATAACCCAACGCTTCTGCAGCAGGCTTTAATAATTCTGTCAATAAATCGATTTTTGCCATGTTTTATTTAATAACTCTTGTGCCTTTGTCTTAAGCAAACACAACTTATTAGGTTTGCCACAAACAAAAAATGGGCTCATAAGGCCCATTCCAAAAACTACTGGAGACTGGCTAGCCAGATTCCAGAGAACCTATTAGCCAACACCTTACTGTCAGTGCTTATTTTGGTTATATTTCTTAGTAATCTCTATAAAGAGAATAACTAAATACCAAGTTAAGCTTACGAAAAAGCCCCATAAAGGGGCTTTTTACGTCAAAAAATTGGTAGCGGGGGCTGGATTTGAACCAACGACCTTCGGGTTATGAGCCCGACGAGCTACCAGGCTGCTCCACCCCGCATCAACGTGGACGGAATTCTATCGGAAGCCTTTCCTTATGACAAGCTTTATTATGGAATCTTGTTAATAAATTATTGGCCTGAGCTGGTCAGTCTGTATATGGTCAAATATTGCACTAATTATTAGCACAAAAGCACAAACAAGCAATAGTCAGTGCAATAATTTTTGAGCTTATCAACCAAGGTATTTATACTGCATAGAATAATGGACTAGAGAAAACAAATTAACATGCAGTTAACGACTTCGATAAAAGACCTGTTTGATAGTCAAACAAGCAGATTGCTTTGTAAATATTGCTGTTTCTTAATGGTCATCGCTAGCCCTTTGTGCCTTCAGGCTAAGAGCACATCACTAATCCAACCTCAGCTTACCCATATTTCTGACCAGCAGGGCCTAAGCCAAAATAGTATTAATTCCTTTTATGAAGATTCAGATGGGTTCATTTGGATTAGCACACTAGCAGGAGTTAACCGCTACGACGGTACTAAAATGCTAGTTATTGATGATCCGGAAAACATTTTTACTCATAAACCATTTAACTCCGTCAATAGCGACAAGCTAGGAAATTACTGGCTAAACGGTAGGGATGGACTGGTTCAACTCTCGGAAAACGGCGAACATATCCAGCTGACTCAATTCCCGGCTGAAAAGCTCAATTGGATGCAGGCCAATATGCTTGTCGGAAGTTCTCGTCTCGATAATGAGCAATTGTTAGTTTTTTCTTGGAATGGAGTATATTACTTAAATCCGCAAGAAAAAGATATTTTGCAACCTAAAAGCATGTCGATTTTTCATTCCGAGTCAAACAATCTACTGAGTTATTTAAAGGCTGATAATGGGTATTGGCTAGGCACCTCTATGGGGCTGTTTTTTTATACTCTTGAGACTCAACAACTCAAAAAAATCACTTTAATGAATGCTCCGGTAGATTTTAAGATCTCCAACCTACATTATCTTGATCCGCAAAACTTGTTATTAGCCAGCACCACAGGAGTTTATCAGCTATCGCTTAATTCTAAACCAGCCAATCAATTAAAGGAAATTAGCTCCGAAAAAATCGGAGCCACTGCAGCCAAAAATAATAAGACCTTTTATACCGTTGGCGATAAACTCTATCAGTATCGGTATGAAACTGGTGAGTCATCGTACCTGTTCGCTTTAAAAGACACCTTATCCGACTTTTCGGAATACATGATTTCAAGTTTATTTTTGGATTCTAATGAACTTTTGTGGATTGGAACTCAAAGCCAAGGAGCATACATTTGGGATACCAAAATTCCTACATTCGAAACTTGGAGAGCTAACGCACAAGCCCCATCAAGACGGTTAGACGATGATGAAGTTTGGAGCATTAAAGTTAATAAACAAGATAACTATTGGGTAGCTACCGGTAAAGGACTGAATCTAATCGAATCTAAAACTGGCGCAACCACGCGGGTGCTAAATATGCTCGATTATAGTTTAGATTCTGATAAAGCGGATGTGTTTGATGTAATTGAAATAGACAATACGCTGTGGTTAGCGACTCAATACGGTTTAATCGAGCATGATCTAAATACTAAAAAAACAACAACGCATATTCCAGCTGACAGCTCAATAGATGCCCCTTTTGTTATCTACTCGTTAACTTCAATTGACAACAAGTCGATTTGGCTAGCAACCGATGACGGAATGCTAACTTTTAATATTCTGTTGAACGAGTTTACCTATAATCGAGATATAATGACTCGCTTTAATGCTTCAGAAACTCGCCAAGTTAGTTATCAAAATGATCTGTTGTGGATAGGTTCGCAAGCGAAGCTTATTAGTTACGACTTGGAAACTCGCAGAAACAAATTAATCTTTGAAAATAAGAGAGACTTAGATGGTGTTTTCTATTTCTTAACTGATATTTTAGTTGAAGGGAACACTGCCTGGTTGTCCTTCGCCGGCGACGGAATCTATGGAATAGATTTTAGCCAAGAGACGGCGCAGCAAGTCGCTCGATTCCATACTAGTTCGGGGTTACCTGACAATCAAATCTTTGCACTTGAAAAACGAGGCCATATCTTATGGGCTACAACTTCTCAAGGTCTACTTCGGATAAACACGAGGAACGGACAGCATCGACTTTTTGACCATAAAGACGGGCTAGTTGGCAATGAGTTTAATGAAGGCAGCTCTGCACTTCTTAGTACGGGTGAATTGCTTCTTGGAAGCACAAGAGGGTTAACTAAAATCACCCCGCAAAAATTGCTGAAGTCAGCTCCTGTGCCAGCGCCTAAGATCGCCGAAGCAAAGCTTTTCTCCGGTCAAGGTATCAAGCATTTGTGGCCTATCAGAGAAACAATTTCTGTTTCGGAAACCAATGACTTGCTCGAACTGCAACTAACTAATTTTGACTATAAACGCACCTATTCCTCAGTATTTGAATATTGGTTTGATAGCGACAATGCCACCGAACGCCGCTACACCACCATCGCAAGACTAACGATTACTGATCTGCCGGTTGGAGAGCACACTTTATATCTACGTTCCAAAACAGTTAATGAATCAAATACTTCTGAGACTACACCGATAAAAATAAGAGTGACTAAAGCGAACCGGTTGGAATCAATCGGCCAATACGCGTTATTTATTCTGGTGTTTATTTTAGTTGTCACGTTAAGTAGGTACTGGTACAAAAAATACCAAAAATCCAAAACCTTAGTTAAAAGAGTAAAAGAAAACGAAAAGCGTTTGGAACTGGCCTTATTAGATGAAAGCAGAGGTGTCTGGGACTGTATGATTGCACCGGGTGATTATCGCTTATCTTCATTTAGAATTTCTCAATATCAACATCAGCCGCTCGAGCTATCACTTGAGCAATATATTGGGTCAATCCACCCAGACGATTTGAGCAATGCAAGAAATGAATGGGAAAAGTTTCTTTCTGGTGAGACTGACGAAATTGATATTTCTTATCGTTGCTATTTCTTTAAGCATTGGTTCTGGTGTAACTTCCAAGGAAGGATTAGTGAATATCAAAAAGCCGGTCTACCAATGCGAGCTACTGGAATTTGGAAAAATGTAGACCATGAAAAAAACATGGAAAACAAACTAAATCTTTACAGTGACGCTTTTGATTCTACTCAAGATATTATTCTCATCTTGGATAAAGACTTTAAGATTCTCTTCGTCAATCAGGCCTATGAATACACCACTGGTTTTCCATCTAATAGTTTAGTTGGTAAAAGCATGATCGAAGTCGCAATGGCTCGTTCATCCAGCCAAGAAACTCAGAGCATTTTAAATCATTTAGAGAGTCATAATCGTTGGCATGGTCAAAGTACCATTGCGCGAAAGAATGCCGCTAGTTTTGCAATAGAAGTTAAAATTAACCTGATTCAAATGGGACGTGAAAAAGTTGGTTACGTTGTGGTGATGAGTGAGGTACTTCAAGCTAAAGATGCTGAAAACAAAAGTCTCAGGAATCATTTCTATGACCGCTCCACCGGCTTACCCAGCAAAACTCTCGCATTTGACCGACTGCGCCAACAAATTGCTTCTTGCCGAAGTAACTCTGAATCGATGTCTCTTATATTTTTGGGCATAGATCATTTTGATAAGCTCAAATCGGCTTTAAGGCCAGGCTCGGTGGACTCGCTTTTCTCCCAACTCACTTCAAGGCTACTCCCTTACATCAGAAAAAATGATCTACTCGCTCGTTACGAGCCAGATATATTTCTAATCGTGATTCAGCACACATCAGATGAAAGCAACGTTCAGCATACGGTCAATCAATTACTCAGAGAGCTCGCAAAGCCGATTGAACTCAGTAGCCAACAAATCAACATTTCTGCCTGTGCAGGTATTTCAAGTTATCCAGATGATGGAGAAAACTGGAGTGAGTTAATTACCAAAGGAGAAACTGCACTCGCTCAAACGAAGAAACAAGGTTCAAACTTATTCAAGTACTATCACGAAGATAGTAACAAGAAAGCTCTAGAGCGAGTAGCCTTAGAACACAAATTAAGTAAAGCGCTTGAAGAAAGCGAACTTTATCTAGTATTCCAACCTATCATAGAGCTAAAAACTAATCGAATTATCGAACTCGATATCAATTTACGTTGGAGAGCCGATGACGATAGGATTATTTATCCCTCTCAATTCTTGCCGTTGGTCTCGGAACTAGGCATGCACAGAGAATTTTCCGATTGGTTAATTAGCAGTGCGTTTGCGACACTCCAGCGCTGGAATGAAGAAGGCCTTTCAGTATGCATTAATATTAATCTTAGTGCGGAATACTTAGCGACCAACCATGCAATCGACTTTATAAAGACCAAGCTTTCATCTCACAGAATCAATCCTAAGTTTGTATTTATCGCTATTCTAGAGGGCGACCCGTCATTCTCGATTAAAAAGTTAGAGCCCTACCTCAAAGAAATATATGGTTTGGGGATTAATATGGTACTAGATGATTTTGGCAAATTAAGAGCGTCTCTAAATGACGTGACGTCCATTAAATTCCACTCTGTTAAGTTATCTAAACGACTAACTAGAAACATCGGTAAATCTACGGTGGATGACAAAATTTTGGTCAGTCTGATTAGAATGATGGATAACATAAATGTCGCAACCATAGCGAAAGGGATAGAGAGTGCCGAGCAATTGGAATACCTCACTAATCAAGGCTGTAAGTATGGTCAAGGGTTTCTTATTTCAGACCCTTTGAACGAAAGCCAAGCTAGACAATCTTTATTGGCCAGATAAAGGCGACTCTAGGAAGCCGATACAACTATCGAAATCACTTGAAACTGTTCTTCCAATTAGAGAAATCTCGACTATCAGCATCAATTTCAAGGCCAGCGACATACTCATGTTCAGTGGTCTCTGATACCCATTTAACATTACCCTTTAAGGAATATTTTACTCGACTGGATTCTACTTCAACCATTAGCTCTAAAGTCGAGCCTCTTGAAATAGGATGTTTTCCATGCAACCTAATTCCAGATTGAGAAATATCTTTCATGGCTCCTTCAAACCGAACACTTGACTGAAGCTTTTGGTCCGACATTTCTAATATGTCGACATGAATAGGGCCTTGTTGGGACTGCCTAGGGTGCTCGCGCTTTTCTTCTACCATTAACCTACTCCTAGTACTGACTAAAAAACTTTTGCTACCACTAATCAGTATAGACGCTGTTTACCCATCACGCGTAATTTTGTCATCGTGCTGGCGTTATTCAGTTTATTTATTGCCTAACCTATGAGCGATCGAATTTCGGTAATAACAAAGCAAGGAAGCTCCCTCATTTGTGACAAAATATCGGTTTTCCTTAACTTCAAGTAAACGACGCAAGCAAAGCATATCAAGCGCAGCTTCAAGGTTTCTTAACATATCTTTGTTCGGGAATAGAATTTTAGCGCCCTCATTCTCGAGCTTAATATTTAGCTCCCTTGCCTGCTTTAATATCGCGGATTTCTCCATTCCATCAGCCGGCATTGACGAGGTAATGCAAGCAACAGTAACCAAAGGGACTACCGGTATGGAATGCTCTATTTGCTTCATTAGATGTTCGGCAAAACGAGTTACTTGGTCAATACGCGGTTGCGTTTTTAGCGATGAAAAGTTTACTTGATGTTGCAAACAATAAGCTTTTGAAGAAATTGGCTCAGAAAAATTAACGCTAGCATAACCAAAGCGCTTCCATTGGTGGCGACGCGCAAGCTGAATGTTTCTCACCCAAAACTTTAAACTGGTTTTGACGGCAAACCAACTCGATTTTTGTTCGGCATTAGGGTCGAGTGAGCGAATAAGAGTCTTATCTTCTAATACGCGATCGTAATTAATGCCAACGGGAATAAAAACAATATCTCGATGTTTATTATGATCGTAGTTTCGCAACATGTAATCCATAAATCCTAGTTTGGCAGGCCTAAGCTCACCATCGCGGGTTAATCCCCCCTCAGGAAACACGGCTTGACAAACACCTTCTCGAGTCGCCATATCGATATATCTTTCAAGCACCTTTCGATAAAGAGGATTACGGGAATTGCGTCTGACAAAATAAGCTCCCATTGATTTTATAAGACCTTGAAGGGGCCAGACTCTAGCCCACTCCCCTACGGCATAGGACATGGTCATTTTCTCCGAAACTAAAAATGAAACTAATATATAGTCCATATTGCTACGGTGATTCATGACGAAAACTATCGTTGAGTCTTTATCAAGTTGATTGAGCTGCTGATCACTTGCTGTCTTAACTTGAACTTTATACAACATTAGCGCAAGCTTCTTAGATAGCCAAAATCCGAAACGGTAATAAATATAGGCGTTAAAAGAAGGTACTATTTCTCTCGCATACCTTTGAACTTTTTCCATTAACACATCGAGCGGAACTTCATCATGTTTTGCTTGATCTTGTACAAAATCGAGCACTTCGGAGTCGTGAATTAATCGATCGAGAAGGACCTGTCTTTTGGTCAACTGAAACGGTTTTAAAGTGATATTGAATTTTTGATTTAGCTCAACAATGGCTTGATTAATCTTCTTTCGAAAAAACCAGCGAATACCTGGAAAAAGAAACTTTTGTACAACAACAATACTGGCTAAAGCCAGTAATATTAAGAAAAGCCATACAGGAATAGTAATTTCCCCAGCCATTTCTTCCCCTGTTAATAGAGCACAATTGATACCATTCGTTTACTAGAACCAACTATCTAAACGGTCATCGAGTTGGGCTTGGCAGCGCTTTAGCTGCTGGTTGTACAAAGAAGCCTTGCGCTTAACTTTAGTCGCTACGTTTTTTAACCAAGGCTTTGAATTATAAGTTTTACGCTTGTAGCCACCACGTCCTTCATGATAAGCCAAATACTGGCCATATGCATCCCACTTGGATATTTTGAGAAGCCGATTACTTCCCGCAGTATACCACCCTATAAAATCAATAGCGTCTTCAAACTCATCTCGATCCGCGCTAAAACCCGCACTTTGCTGTAAGTACTCTCCCCATACAGGATCTTGAGCCTGCGCATAACCATAAGCCGATGAGCGCCTTGGTAAAGGTATAAATCCCAAAAACCACTCACGATCGGGTTGAGCATCATCGATAAAGCGAGATTCCTGATGCATAATAGCCATCATAACAAAAATGGGCGTTCCCCATTTATGCTGCGCATCACGAGCCGCTTCATACCAATCGATTTCACCGGAAAAAATACTGCATATATCATTTGTATTGCTTGGCTTGTAGGTGGCACAAGCATTTAATAAGCTAACGGCAACAACAACTGGAAAGAGTTTTGACCAATTTAACGTCATAAAATAAGTCCTTTGTATTATCCGGTTATACTAACATAGCCTCGGTTGACTCCAAATATATTTGGGTAAACTTTCGGTAAATTTTAGTGCTAATAGAGTTCGCCCAACAACGACCCACTATGGTAAAATTTTGTTTTTCTGGTAAAGAGTGTCATTCAAAATTAACAATCTCCCTATTGGAATATTTGATTCGGGTGTCGGCGGCTTGAGTGTCCTAAATGCTGTGCGACAGCTATTACCCAATGAAAATTTGATCTATGTAGCCGACAGCGCCTATACCCCATATGGGGAAAAAACTGACCAGCAAATCGAAGATCGAGTTTTGTTGATTTCTGAATTCTTGCAAGGCAAAAACGTTAAGGCTATGGTAGTTGCATGTAATACCGCCACCGCCGCTGCAGTTAACTCTCTTAGAGAAAAATATGATTGCCCAATAGTTGGCTTAGAACCGGCTTTGAAACCAGCTGCCGAAGCTAGTCACAATAAACGAGTTGGCGTATTGGCTACCCAAGCAACTCTGCGAAGCAAAAAGTATCTTTCATTAAAGGAAAACTTTTCTCCTAACTTGGAGATATTCGAAAAAGCCTCGCCTCTGTTCGTCAGTTTAGTCGAGGAATCAGAAGCTATTAGCGAAAAAGAATATCGTCTTATTGAGGCTGAGCTTAGCTATTTTCAAAACGCTAATATCGACTCACTTGTTTTGGGCTGTACTCACTATCCTTTTCTAACAGATGCTATTAGTAAAATTATGGGCGATCATGTAACGCTTTATGAAAGTAGCATGGCGGTTGCCATCGAATTACGACGGCGCCTCGAAAATAATCTTAATACAAATTGTAATCAGGGCACGAGCCATTTTTACTCAACTGAACCCGAGTCGGCGAGAGTCAAATTTAACCGTCTAATGCAGCAACCAGTCACTCTTAGATCGCTCAATCTATGATAAAGATTCATTTACTCACCCATCAACGAGAATCTGAACGGCCAACCAATACCGGACAATTAGCAATTGAATTATTTCCTCAACAAGTAACAAGAATTATTTGGAACCGCGTTAATCAAGATAAAACCTTACAGAAACTGGCATCAAATAAGCAATTAGCATTAATTCATCCTTCAGGAAAACCATTAGAAGCCAACAAAGGTATTGCTAATTCTGGACCACCATTTCACCAGTATGTTTTGTTAGATGCCACCTGGCAAGAAGCACAGAAAATATTAAATAGAACCCCTTACCTAAAGCAGCTTGAAGTTTTTTCTATCAACACTAAAACTTCTTCAGATTATCTACTTAGAAGAAATCAAAGAGCTGACGGACTTTGCACGGCTGAATGTGTTATCGAGCTATTTAAAACTCATGACGAGATAAAAAATGCCGAAATTTTAATTGGCCATTTCCATTCATTTAATCAAAGAAGCAGGTAATATTTAACATTAATAAAAAATGCTATCTGTTAGCCTGCTGTTGGTACTATTTCAATTAGAGCCATTCCAACAAGTACCATCCCAATAAACAATAAGAGACTACAATAATGAACAAAAGGACGCTTCCTCATAATAAAGTTTCTAAGATTTTAATTGGCGCATGTGCATTGCTTGCACCCGCGCTTGCCGTTCAAAGTCAGACAGAAACAAATACAACATCACTCAATAAAGTTACACAATCTGTTATTCAAAACATAAATCAGACTTCGGATAACTTAGTTGCTTACAAGATTTTAGTTAGCGACGATGCATTAGCTAGAAAAATAGCGATTTCGTTTCATCATGCTGTCTTAGAAACCAACTATCAAGATAACTATATTATTGCTGATTTGACGACAAAAGAAATTGCACAACTAAAAGAGCAAGGCTTACAGATTGAAACAGCGACCGAGTGGAATGCGAAGTATAAGTTATTCCAACAAAATATAGCTCATCGTTTACAACAAAAATCTCAAGGCATTCTAATGGACGGTATTCCGGGCTTCGAATGTTATGCAACCGTTGAAGAAACTTTAGATGAAGGAGAACAATTTGTAGTTGATTACCCAAACTTAGCAGAGTGGATTGATATTGGGGACTCATGGGATAAGGCGAATAACCAAGGTGGTTACGACTTGATGGTACTTAAGCTAACCAATCAATCAATTGTTGAAGACAAACCTAAGTTATTTGTGCACAGCTCAATGCATGCTAGAGAATACACTCCAGCAGCGCTCACTTTAGACTTTGCCAAAGAGCTGCTAACCGAATATGAAAATAATGTTGATATCCAGTGGATACTAGATTATCACGAAGTACATATTTTATTTCATATGAATCCTGATGGTAGAAAAATTGCTGAAACTGGGATTTTACAAAGAAAAAACACTAACCAAAATCACTGCCCGGGAATAAGTGTTGGTGTTGATTTAAATAGAAATTTCGCTTACTTCTGGAACTCAACGAGTAATGGCTCCAGCGGTTTTGAGTGTGATAGCACTTACCGTGGAAGTGCACCAGAATCGGAACCAGAAACACAAGCAGTCTCCAACTATATTCGAAGTATATTTCCTGATGTTCGCGGCGATAATATAAATGATGCGGCTCCTACAGATACTGCAGGTATGCATCTAGATATCCACAGTTATAGCGAATTAGTTCTTTGGCCTTGGGGGCACTCCAGCGCTCTATCTCCTAACGACGATGGGTTCGTTTCTTTGGGTAACAAACTAGCGTGGTTTAATAATTACACACCTCAACAAAGCATAGGACTTTATCCGACAGACGGTACTTCAGATGATGTTAGTTATGGTGAACTTGGAATTGCCGCGTTCACTTTTGAACTCGGGACTTCATTTTTTCAGCAATGCACCAATTATCAAGACACTATCAGACCTGATAATTTACCGGCTTTAATATACGCTGCGAAAGTTTCAGCCGCACCTTACTTACTTGCTCATGGTCCTGAAGTCACTCAAATTGAACTCGCAGGAAGTAACACAGGTACTAGTGTTCCTTCTGGAACACCAGTCGAGTTAGTGGTGACGGCCGATGCGACTCGCACTCAGCTTTCAACCAATGGAAACACTATAAGCAAGGTTGAGTACTCCATCGATACGCCGGTATGGAAAGAAACTGCAACAGTGATAGAAGTTCTTGGAAACGATGGCGATCTATCCGATGGCGTGGAATTATTTGACGCGCAAATTGACACTTCAGGGTTATCCAATGGCGATCATATTATCTATGTGAGAGCTTATGACGAAGCTGGTAATGTGGGCGTACCAACAGCCAACAAACTCACTATCTCTGACAATCAACTGCCAATTGCAGAATTCACCACTAGTTGTAATGAGCTTGTTTGTAACTTTGATGCTGCGGCTAGCAACGATCCTGATGGCACAATTAGTCGTTATGATTGGGACTTTGGCGATGGCCAAATAAGCGCTTTACAAAATCCCTCTCACACCTACGCCGAAGATGGTAGTTACGCAGTCTCACTCACTGTTACAGATAACGATAGTGGATTTTCTTCCACCACAGAAACCGTCGTGGTAGAACAAACTCCGACTAATACCACAGGAGGCTTCACAGAAACCGGGCTAAGTCCAAGTCGTGGTGAGAACTTATCTTATACCATTGAAGTTCCAGCTAACGCCTCTTTATTAGAGGTCAGCATATCTGGCGGCAGTGGCAATGCAGACTTGGTTCTCAACTATGGTTCTGCGCCAACCCGTACTGATAATGATTGTATTGTACAAGGGGCTGGCAATGATCACAGTTGTACCATTACCGATCCTCAACAAGGCACTTGGTACATTATTGTTCGCGGGGTGCAAGCTTCTTCAGGAATCCAACTAGATGCCTACTGGACGGTAGAGACAACCGGCAATGTGTCGCCGACTGCGGGATTTAATGTCATCGTAGATGCACTTCAGGCGACCTTTACTGACTCGAGTAATGATAGCGATGGAACCATTACTTCACGCAATTGGGATTTTGGCGATGGTAATACATCGATAGAAACCAACCCTATCCATAATTATACGGTGGCAGGAACCTATAGTGTACAATTGACGGTTACAGATGATCAAGGAGCATCAGACTCAACGAGCCAATCTGTCACGGTAAGCGATTCTAACAACCCACCCAGCGCGAGTTTTAGCGTTACATCTAACGAGTTAACAGCGACCTTTACAGACTTAAGTAGTGATAGCGATGGCAGTATCAGCAGCCACACTTGGGACTTTGGCGACGGTAACAGTTCAACCACAGCCAGTCCTATACATACTTATGCTTCAGCTGGAACCTATTCAGTATCTTTAACAGTTACCGACAATGACGGCGCGACTGATTCTGAAACTCAATCGGTGTCGGTCACTCAAGCAGGTGGTAATTCCGGCGGGTTCACTGAAACAGATCTTAGCCCTGCACGTGGTGAGAACTTGTCTTACACCATTGATGTACCTGCAGGTGCAACGTCTCTGGTAATCGATACCTCAAGCGGCACAGGTAATGTTGATTTAGTCATTAATTTTGGTTCCGCACCAACCCGAACCAATAATGATTGTATTCAACAAGGCGCTGGTAACACTCACAACTGTACAATTTCTAACCCCGATGAAGGTACTTGGTTTATTATCGTTAGAGGAACGGCAGCTTCGAGTGGAACTCAGTTAGATGCTTACTGGTTTGATTAACTATCAAACCGGATAAATTCTAAATCCAATAAAAAGCCAGCGTTTAGCTGGCTTTTTATTAACAATAAGTTTTGCTTTAATCAACAGTCGGTTTCAACGAATAAAGATTAGTATGAGAAGTCTCTGAGATACTCTTAACGGTTGCTAAAAAAGCATCAAAAAACCAATCAGTTTGACTATTTTCAGGCAGAAATTTTTTATCAAGAATAACTTTCGACCCAGAATCTGAATTAAGTTGCTCTTGGTACTTTTTTGCTGCAGCAAGTACTTCCGACCAAGGTAGCCAAATAAAAGGGCCTCTTTCACTATTGCCAAGTTTGCTTTCCGAACCTTTTGTTAAATTGAATAAGTCAACGTTTTGGAAAGGGACCTTTGCATAAAAAATAGTAAAACCTGGTGTCATTGTTTTAACTTCGGGATTCACAGTTGAAAAAAGTAATTCAGCTGACAAAACGCCACCGGACTCTTCGACGACTTCTCGCACCGCAGCGTGAAGTTCAGATTCTCCATCTTTTATCGTGCCACCTAGGGTACTCCAACCTCGAGTTATTTGACTCGGTTTTTTGTGGTCAGCTAATAGAACATATACTTGATTATTACGTTCAGTCGAAACCAGAACGCCAGCTCCAGCAGCTCGTAATTCAAAACTTTGCGCTACCAATATTAAAGCAGCAACCCCAGCAATAAGCTTGCATCGAATGAATATCACTAACAACACCAAAAACTACGATCAGCTAATTTTACGGTATTTAATTCGAACAGGAGCATCAGCGTCGGCACCTAATCTGCGTTTTCGATCGGCTTCATAGTCGGCATAATTTCCCTCATACCACACCGTTTTACTATCACCTTCATAAGCTAATATGTGAGTTGCCACACGGTCTAAGAACCACCGGTCATGCGATATAATTACTGCGCAGCCAGGGAACGCTAAAACGGCCTCTTCCAGCGCTCTCAGAGTCTCAACGTCTAGATCATTAGTTGGTTCGTCAAGCAACAATAAGTTACCGCCACTCTTTAATAGCTTAGCAAGGTGCACTCGATTGCGTTCACCTCCGGAGAGATCTTTAATAAATTTTTGTTGATCGCCACCTTTGAAGTTAAATCGTCCAACATATTGACGTGAAGAAACTTGATAATTTCCGACGGTGATAGTATCGGAATCATCTGAAATTTCCTGCCAAACTGTTTTATTGTCATCAAGTGAATCGCGAGACTGATCAACGTAGGCAATTTCGACGGTTTCCCCTACTCTTAGTTCACCACTGTCTGGTTTTTCTTGACCAACGAGCATTTTGAACAAAGTTGACTTACCCGCACCATTGGGCCCAATGATACCGACGATACCACCTTGAGGAAGGTTAAAACTAAGGTCGTCGACTAAGCATTTATCACCAAAGCTCTTTTGTAAGTGATTGGCTTCAATTACTAAATTGCCAAGACGTGGCCCTGGTGGAATATATAAGTCTTGGGTTTCATTTCGTTTTTGATATGATTGCGATGACAATTCTTCAAACTTAGCAATACGTGCCTTACTTTTAGCTTGCCGACCTTTAGGGTTTGAACGCACCCATTCAAGCTCTTCCTTCATTGCCTTTTGATGAGCCGTTTCTCTCTTTTCTTCCATCGCTAACCGATTACTCTTTTGATCTAACCATGATGAATAATTTCCTTCCCATGGAATGCCATGGCCTCGGTCTAATTCTAATATCCATCCGGCAACATTATCTAGGAAATACCGATCATGGGTAATCGCCACAACCGTGCCTTTAAAGTCTTGTAAGAAACGTTCTAACCAGGCCACTGACTCAGCATCTAAATGGTTAGTCGGCTCGTCGAGCAATAGCATATCTGGTTTCGATAGTAGCAACTGACAGAGTGCAACACGGCGCTTTTCTCCTCCAGAAAGATGCTTAACTTCTGCATCCCAAGGCGGTAATCTCAGCGCGTCTGCCGCTTTGTCCAGCATGCGATCAACCTCCCATGCACCTGCTGCTTCAATCTTATCTTGCAATTCAGCTTGTTCCTTTAACAAAGCGTCAAAATCGGCTTCAGGGTCAGCAAAAGCGTTATTGACTTCATCAAATCGATTAAGGACTTGTTTAATTTCTGCTATTCCTAATTCTACATTACCTCTAACATCTAGACTCTCATCCAACTGCGGCTCCTGAGGCAAGTAGCCTATATTGATCCCCTTTAAGGGAATCGCTTCTCCCTCAATGTCGGTATCTAGACCGGCCATTATTCTTAATAGGGTAGATTTACCTGAACCATTAAGGCCCAACACGCCAATTTTTGCGCCTGGAAAAAAACTGAGAGAAATATCTTTAAGGATAGTCTTTTTGGGGGGAACAACTTTGCTCACCCTGTTCATAGAATAGATATACTGCGCCATATGGTTATTCCTAATTGACTAAATTGCTTTTATCTTGCCATTATTTCATAATTCTTGAATGCAATCAGCAGTAATCTGTTATTTTACTTCCTATCCCAACAAACAAGTTCACTGAGCTTGGCAGAGATCGACTCTATGAAAATTCAATGCAATTGTTTTCTACTTTGTGCAGTTTTGTTTTTAATGCCTCAATCGGCTTTTGCTGATAAACAATCAAGTAGCAATGCTCAAACGCTTACCGAAGCCTCTAAGAATAATGAAATATCCAAGGTCAAACTCTTATATCTAGTCGATCAAAGAAAGTTAGATAAAACCCTCTTTGAACACGCTATTCAGCAACCCAATGTCGAAATCGCAATTATGGCAATCAAAGGAGTTGGTCGAATTGGTGGGGATAAGGCTGTCCCGCTTTTGACCAAACCGTTGAATTCCCCTCAGCCTAATATTAGAAAAGCCGCCGCGTTCTCTTTAGGTATTTCTAGGTCTGCCACGGCTACTGATTACCTTTGGCAACGTTTGGCGATTGAAACGTCAGAAAGTGTACGCAAAGAACTATATCTCGCGTTAGGTAATATTGCGCCGTCGGATATTGTCTCTAAACTACTGAAGGAATATCAGAACCAAGAAAAAACTGAAGTCATTGCGAGTATTTTTCAGGCGCTTGTTTTCGCAATCACGTTTAGCCCCGAAATTGCAGACAATATCGACATGAGAAAGAGTCAATCGGTGATCGACTTTGCAGCGGTGTTAGCATTACTCGAAAGAGATGATATGGTTTCTTATCATGCTGGTTACTTCTTGACACGTATAAAAGATATCAATAAGCGAATTAGTCCGGCGCAACTTCAAAAGTTCACCGTAAAACTAAAGGACCTCAACAATAAGAAAATTTTTGCCAAATTAATCGGAAAGATCGCTGTTAGGAACCATCTTGCTAACCGGCGACTGCTTTCATGGTTAATCGAACAGAGTGAAAACTCGGATATTGGTTTGGCAACCGAAGCGATTAGAGCCATGGGCGAGCTGCTCTATATCCCCCAAGCAAAAATCCAACTTGGAAAACTGCAAGCGTCAAAAAATAATATCATTGCACAAACCGCGTTAAACTCCCTCGCAGAATCTAGCTTACAAGGTCGAGAGATCAAAGCATTGTTAAAAAAGCAGCTTAAAAATGAAAATCCTGCAATAGTCGTTGAAGCCATTCGAGGATTACTTAAACGCCAACAAAGAGATGAAATGAGCTGGGCGCTAAACATCCTCTCTCACCAAAGCGCCTATGTCAAAATACGATTTGCCCAAATGATTTTCGACAAAGATCCCGCTGGCTTTAAAAATGTCGTGGCAATGCTAGCCAAGAACAAAGACCAGAAGGTAGCTGAATATGCGAGTAAACTATTAAGTAAGGACAAAGAATCAAAGAGCGCTAGCCTAAGTGAGCATACTAATCCGACTGCAAACAGAAAAATAAACCTACCATTAGCATTGCACAAACAATTAGTTAGGCTTCAAACAACTCAAGGAGAAATCCTCTTACGGCTTAATAATCAAGCGCCCTATACAGGATTAAACTTCATTAGATTAGTCGAGTCAGGCTACTACAAAGATACTTACTTTAGCCGAGTAATTGGCAATTTTGTCGCCCAAGGAGGAGATACTATTGGAGATGGCAATGGTAGCAGTGGTCAAATGATTCGAGAAGAATTAAGCTACCTTCCTCATACAAAAGCAACAGTAGGCATGGCGACCTCTGGTAAAGATACTGGTGACTCGCAGTTTTATATCAACCTTGCCGAGAATATTCATTTAGATAGACATTATACGGTATTCGGCCAGGTTGAATCAGGAATGGATGTTGCTTTAAGACTTTCAAACGGAGACCAGATAATATCAGCACAAGTCATTAAGTAATCGGCACCCGTGATATACTTTGATCGCTGATAAGTTTTGGAATTTACTAATTGAGTGAATTGAATTCAGTTATGATTCATATTCGCATGACTAAAATAGCAAGTACTTTAGCAGACTAATTAGAATTAGCCCTTAATTGTAGTTCACAAATTAGCATGCTGTATTGATAGATTATACTAACCTGGAGGGGTCAATGATGAAACGTTTACCAATTTTTAAGGTCGCTTTAATTTCAATGGCGATATTTAGTACTCAAAGTTTTGCTGCAAAAGAAAATTTTGATCGTTCTAAGCCGCACAAAGCGAATATTGAAAAAGCCTGTGATATAAAAACGCCTGCTTGCAAGAAAGCGATGAAAGAAAAAATGATGAAGAAGAAGCGTGAACAAGTTAAACCTCAGAATCGTGCGACCGACTATAATTCATCTCGATCAAACAAAGCAGATAGCGCTAAGGCAAAACTCGATGATAGTAACAATAAGCTTAAAAAAGCCAAGTCGCGAGCTACCGATTACAATTCTTCTCGCTCAAATAAAAATGCTAAGGGAAGCGCTCCTATAGAAGAAAAGAAAGGAGATAAAAAGGAAGATAACAACTAACTCTTTAAGAGCGTAATCTGAAAATCATCAATAAAAAAGCGGAGACTTCTCTCGAAGTCTCCGCTTTTTTTTACAATGACAGTCTGCTACTAGAAAGTATAGTCAGCACTGATATAGAAAGTACGACCAAACGGATCTGAGTAACGAGGATCATATCCAACTTGATGTCCAGCTCCACCGGTTCTTAAAGTGAATGGAGGTTGTTTATCCATTAAGTTTTTAATACCAAATGTTACATTGGTGTCTTCGTTAATACGATAAGTGGTAGAGTAGTTCATAGTCATATAAGACGGAACATAAAGCTGTACACCACCGTCATAGTTCTGACTTAAATCGGACGCTAATCGGATTCGATTGGCTCCACCAGCAAAGTACTGATCTCTGTAACCACTTCGATAGTTTATGTTTAGCCGGTGCTCAAAATTATCCATACTTAAAGTATTATTAATTTGAATAATGTTTCTAAACGTTACCCTCTGATTAGGACCAAATTCTCCTAAGCTTGTTTGGAACTGATCTTCTGTGCCAACAATCAAAGATTCAGACTCTGTGATGTAGGTTCCGTTTACTGAGGTTCTTAATTTACCAAATGAAAACTCATTCGTTAAGTTCAGCCCCCAATCAAAGCCTTCATTGTTAGACTCACCAATATTTACCGGAGCCTGAATAATAGCGAGTACTTCATCACCCGTACCTGGGTCTATTCGAGAGGTAAATAGATCGCGATACGTTACAGGGTCACCGAAAATTTGATCTTGAGTTACGCGAGCAACCTGATCTGTTAGATTTACCTGCCACCAGTCGATGCTAAAACTAAACTCTCTTGACGGTGCATAAACAAACCCCGCAGATGCTTGCTCAGACTTTTCAGGTTGTAATTCTGAGTAGCCCTCTCTAAAGACATCATACTGGATACTATTGGCATCACATAGGCTAGCTAATGGGTCACCGGCAGAGAAAGGGCATTCGTATGCAGAAGAAGTTACCCCAAACTCGATTCTAGGCTCAGCTATTTGACGCATTGTAGGTGACTTAAAACCAGTTCCAACAGACGCTCTGATCAACCAGTCATCATTCGGCCGATAAGCCATATGTACTTTATAGGTTGTATCGTTTACATCATCGTTAACAGCTTGCATTCCAGCCGCTCTACTAGTGTCTGTGATTTTACCGATATTGTCATAACGTAAGGAAGTCGTTACTTCTAAATCGTCTGAAATTGGGAATACCGCCTCGGCAAAAACACCGTAGGTATCTCTTGAAAGATCAAACTCAGGAGTCGCTGACTCAAAGAGCACAATCTCATCTAGATTTGCTTGACTCGAAGTTGCAGTGTAAGCCACTTTTCGAAAGTCAAATCCAGATGCAAAATAGGCATCTCCACCTGACATTTGAAACATGGGCATGGAGAATTTACCTTCAATCGCCTTCATTGAAGTTTCTGTATTAGTCCAGTTACCGCTAAACATCGTATCGGCCACGGCTTGATTAGCTTCATCCGATAAATTTTCTGGGGTATCAAAGATATTTACCGCCCCAGAAGATAAAAGGTTCAAGAAAGGCTCTTGAATAGGGAAACCTGTAATTCGGTTTTGATCTCTGTCAGAAGTAGCATAAGTTCCCACCACTTCATAGGCGATATCGCCTGATTCACCTTCAATCCCCGCATTAAAGTTTAATGTTTCGGTCGCCCACTCGGTCGTTCTATTTCCACCTGGACGTGCGCGCCATCTAACAGCGACGCGAGAAAGGTTCGCTTCCTCTTCAGGTGTTAAATAAGGAATGATATTGTCAGCAACGACTTGCGAATCAAGAGGTAAAGTGAAAGTGCCTGTTGGGTATGGTGCGATCCTTACGGTCTGTTCGAATTTACCAAAAGCCAAAGTAGAAAATCCTCGCAAGTCACTACTAAAGTCGAAGTTAGCACTCAAGTAAAGATTATCTCTGACACTTTCTGGAAATATTTCTAATGTTTCAGTAAAGTCATAAATACAGGTGGTTCCATCGGGAGCATTGTTAGGAGCACACTGGCCGTTTGCTTCACGGTATGGATTGAAATTTCGTGCTGCCACACCGCCATCAAAAGTAAGATAGGCATTAGCAGGAATTGAGTTAGCAGAAGTTCTCTGCCAAACCAGATTCTCACCTTGATATTCAAAATGTATTAAACCAGTTTCAGCGAAGTCTCTATCTTTCGACTTTAGTACTTCTTGCTCATCATGATTGTACGCCAGCAAAATACTATAGCCATCTCCAACCATACCGGTGGTTAAGGAAAAATTGAGCTTCTCGCCTCCCTTCTCTTGCGGCTTGTCAAATCGTGCACGGATGGTAGTTTCATCTATATCTTTTTTGAGAATAAAGTTTACTACCCCGGCGATTGCATCAGATCCATAAAGTGCTGATGCTCCATCGGTCAAAACATCTACGCGCTCGATAGCCGAAAGAGGTATTGAGTTAATATCAATACTGCTACCTGAGCCTGATGAAGCCATGCGTCTACCGTTCAATAAGACGAGAGTATATTGACCACCCAAGTCTCTTAGTGATGCAGTCTGTACACCACCACCACCGCCGCCAACACTATCTGCTGCAGTTGTAAAACCTTGCATTGCCGGCATTTGCTCGACCAATTCAGGCACACTTGTTACTCCCAGACTAATAATATCTTCTTGAGTAATTTGGGTAACTGGAAGTGAGTCTTCAACATCGGTTCGCTTAATCGCGGAGCCTGTGATAGTAATACGGTTTTCTTCTTCAGTCTCCTCTTCCGCAAAGAGGCTTGGTGATATTACTAGCGTCGCGGCAGAGCCGACTAAGAGGCTCCTCTGAATTGCTCGTGCTAATTTTTTTAGTTTGATAGGTGAATTCAACTTTGATCTCCTGCTGTGTCATGGATTTAATCAAAAAGCACCACTTAGTTTTTTAGGGTTGTATTGCGGCACTTTCAGTTGGCATGAAAAAACAAAGAGACATGCCAATTGAAATATTAACGATTAAAAATTGAAAAAGCGTGCTCTAAACATTGTTTAATTATTGTATTTATGTTGAATCAAATTAAGGCGGGAAATTTTTTGCTTCGACCATTGTCAGTGAAAGAATAAAAAATATTTTCAATATTTATTCAACAAGAAATCAATTATTTCTTGTTGATATTAGAGATTTTTATAAACTAGTAACTTGCTGAAGAGGCAATCTCTTAGGTAAGACTTATGATTTTAAAGTGTAGAATTTTTCGGGGCAATTAGGTTTCAAAAAGTTGCCTTTCGATATCTGAAAACCCTTTAAATTCTAGTGCGTTTCCAGATGGATCAGTGAAAAACATGGTTCCTTGTTCACCAGCTTGTCCTTCAAATCGAATATAGGGCTCTATGAGAAAAGACTCAATTTTCGAAGACAATTCCTCAGCGAGATTTTTCCAATCATTGAAGGGTAAGACAACCCCAAAATGTGGAACAGGGACACCGTGACCATCAACATGATTGGCATTTGAATGAACCTTACCTTCTTTTCCTATTGCGGTGTTAAGATGAGTAACAAGTTGATGACCACGCATATTAAAATCGATCCAGCACTCACTACTTCGACCTTCTTCAAAGCCTAAAACGTTGCCGTAGAAGTGACGTGCTTCGTCTAAATCTCTCACTTGGATGGCTAAATGAAATGGCGTGATATTCATATTCTTTTCCTTGCTTTATTTAAACTAACTGAGGACTTTTAAGACATCTCCAGGCCGCACTTTTCCGCTTGACCTTGGAATCAAATTCATACCAAAAACTACCCCCATTTTAGTTCTACGATAACTCGATAGCGTTTTTAGAGGTTGGCCCTTGTTACTTTTAACTCCAGTGGTTGGGTTTACAGTTGTCAATACGCAACGACTACAGGCTTTAACTAGATCAAAAACGACTGAGCCGACTCGGATCGTTTTCCAATCATCTTCTGCAAAGGCGTCACATCCGTCGATGACTAAATTAGGCCGAAAATTTAGCATCGATACCGGCTCATCAAGCCGACTATTGAGGTCGTCTAACGACCCTTGCGAAATCATTAGAATCGGAAATCCATCCGCAAAACTAACGATGTCTGAAGGTTGTGAATAGTTAAGGTCGGTCGCTCTAGGTTTATTAAAATCATATTTTACTAGAAAAACTTTCTGCTGAAGTAATTGACTAAACCAGAGATTTACTTCTTCCGATGCGATATAGGCTTCACAAAAATCACCCCAAACTTCCACTTTCATCTTAAGCTTGCTAAACGAGTATTCGCCAATTGTTATGGCCTTTTGACCACTGGTTTCTATGATGATATTGCTAGAGTCTGATAAAACCTTGATACGTGCTAATTCTGGATTTTTTCGTTGAGAGATAAACAAACCGTTCTGATCGACCAGCATCATACAGCGATCATTTTCTAACCCGTACTTTTCAACCAATGACGCCCTCATCGGTATTCCAGCTAATGATTTTATTGGATAGCGGTAGACCTCGGTTAGCTTAATAGTCATAGTTTCGGGTCCTCAAGACGTCCATTTGATAAAGGATAAATAATGCTTTCAAGTCCATTGACTTTTATTTCGTAGGTCAACTGTAGCAACTGACCTATCTTTCCCTGTGGAAAGCCATTACGTGCGAACCAGACTAAATAGGGCTCGGGAAGTTCGATCAATTTTCGTCCTTTATATTTGCCAAATGGCATGAGCAAATTTGCGATATCAATTAAATGATCTTTGTCGAACATAGTGCACCTTTATTATTTTCGTCGCTTTTTGGTTTTAGACTTTCGCGCCGCTTTCTTCTCTGCTTTTTCTTTTAAGTTTTGTGCCACTTCAATTAATTCTGCTTCGATCATAGATGGGTTTTCCAAACTAATATGACCGATTGACAGATTTCGAATTTCGTTAATGAGTATCTTTGAAACTCGATCTAAATCAACCCGTCCGCCCGACTTTAAGCATCCCCGTTTTCGACCAATACTCTCCAGCAAAGTATGAATATCGTCATCTAGCTCTGCTAATGAATAATGCTTCTTTAAAAACTCCGGGTAAGTAGATTTTAGATATTCTGCAGCGTAATAAGCAATGTCCGTGTACTCAATGACTGTGTCTTTTATCGAGCCTATAACTGCTAGTCGATAGCTAGAATGATCATTCTCTATTTTCGGCCATAAGAATCCGGGGGTATCAAATAGTATCACACCGCAATCCAAATCAATTCGCTGTTGTCGCTTAGTTACTGCTGGTTCATTACCGACCTTGGCAATCGTACGATCGGCTAAAATGTTGATAATGGTTGACTTTCCAACATTAGGAATCCCCATTATCATTGCTTTAATAGGTTTACCTTTAGCTTGATGATCAGGATAAAATTTATGGCAAAGCGCTATAATCTTTTTGACTTGATCAACCTGCCGGCTACTTATTGCTAAAGACTTTGTTCCATGTTGTTTATCGAATGCATCGGTCCATAGCTTAGTCGTCGCGGGATCTGCTAGATCACATTTGTTTAAAACCCGAATCACTGGTTTTGGGTTGGGGGACTCTGCAATAAATTTTGCAACCATGGGATTGGTGCTACTGTAGGGAATTCGAGCATCAACGACTTCTATAACCAAATCAACCTGCGGCAAGGCTTCTCGGATTTCCTTTTGAGCCTTGTGCATATGCCCGGGATACCATTGGATGGCCATTTGTAAATACTTCCTTCAATAGACTACAATTAAATCATTAGCATTATCTATTAATTTGCCAGATCTATCAAAATATGATGTATTAGTTTGGATAATGACTTACTCCAACTGTATTAGGTCATTGTTAGGAGGAATTATGAGCGATTCAGATAGACGAATGTATCAAAGAGTCAGTTTCGACGGCACTGCCGAGCTATCTAATAACGAACAGTCATTTACTTGCCAGATAACTGATCTATCGCTTAGAGGGGTGTTGGTGAGGCCTTTCGGAGTAGTGCGTGCGGATTTAGGAACAGAATTTACCTTGTTGATTCCTTTATCAAATAATCAGGACAATAACGACCTGAAGATTCAGATGACTTTAGAGCTAGCGCACTCCAACCCCGATGGCTTAGGATTTAAGTGCACTTCAATCGACTTGGACAGTATTACTCACTTACGTAAAATAATAGAGCTCAACTCCACCAACCCAGAATTACTTGATAGAGATTTCGAAACACTCGTCAATAATTAGTCACTGAAGTAGTTATTCACAACTCCGCAAATGCTTGCAAAGCTTCTTGTAAATGATTGACTCCAATCACTTTAACCCCCGAAATTGCTTTTTTAGGCGCATTGGACTTAGAAGTTATAACCGTCTTAAAACCATGCTTAGTTGCTTCCTTTATACGTTCCTGTCCATTCGGAACAGGCCTAATTTCACCGGCAAGACCCATTTCACCAAAAACAATCAAATCTTGTGGAAGTACCTGATTTCTTAAGCTGGAAACGACGGCTAAAATTTGAGCAAGATCAGCACTTGTTTCCATAACCCTAACACCGCCCACCACATTTAAGAAAATATCTTGATCATGGCAAAAAATTCCGCCGTGGCGTGAAAGAACAGCCAGCAGCATGGCAAGGCGGTTCTGGTCCAAGCCAACAGCGACTCTTTTAGCGTGACTACCATGAGAATCATCAACTAATGCTTGCACTTCTACTAACATCGGTCTTGAACCTTCCCAAGTCACTGTGACAACGCTACCTGAAGATTGCTGCTGATACCTAGAGAGAAAGATCGCAGAAGGATTTTGAACTTCTTTAAGGCCCTCGTCGGTCATTGCGAACACACCTAATTCATTAACAGCACCAAATCGGTTTTTAACTGCCCTTAGGATTCGATAGCGACCGTCTCTTTCTCCTTCGAAATAAAGTACAGCATCAACCATGTGCTCAAGCACTCTAGGGCCAGCTAGTGCTCCATCTTTAGTTACATGGCCGACAACAAATAAGGCAATTCCCATTTGTTTAGCAAATTTGACCAATTGAGCGGTGCTTTCCCTTACTTGGGCAACCCCACCAGGAGCAGATTGCAGGTATTCAGTATAGATTGTTTGAATGGAATCAATAACCATAACCTGTGGCTTATTAAGCTGAGCTGTGGCAATGATGGTTTCCACCTTAGTTTCCGTCAACAGACTCAGATTATCGCCATTTAAACCTAATCGAGCAGCTCTCATAGAAATCTGTTCGGCAGACTCTTCGCCGGTTACATAAATAGCTTCAATGGTGCTACTAAGCTGACACATCGACTGTAACAAGATAGTTGATTTGCCAATTCCAGGATCACCACCTAGCAACACCACCGACCCCGGCACTAGACCGCCTCCGAGAACTCTATCAAGCTCGGTCATGCTGGTGGCTATTCTTGCAGTATTAGATTGTTTTACATTACTGAGCTTCTGTAACTGCGCGTTGGCCCCCGCATAACCAGCAAAGCGGCCAGTAGAGGCAGCTTTACCCGAATCTATCTGTTCGACTAAACTATTCCATTCGCCGCAATCAGCGCATTGCCCTCCCCATTTTGGAGAAACCGCTCCGCATTGGTTGCAAACATACTGAACTTTATTCTTTGACATACCTGATTCGATTTTTACCAGTGAAACAACTATATTACTATAATCAACATCGCATTAGTAACTCTGCTGTTAGTCGGCTTGTAAGTTTGTTACGATTAAATAAAATACTTACAAATCTGAATTCGATCGGGGTCACCTCAAACGTCATAATAGGCTCTAAAATAAATATCAGGATAGGCTTTGTTAAAGCATTCTGAATAAATCATAACTATAGGAATTTTTGATGGAGACAGCTTCACCAAACTCCCACTCTTGGTACGAGCGAATTCTCAATATTATCAGTGTTGTCAAACCTGGCGAAGGCAAGAGTACATTGCTACTAACTTTTAACGCCTGCACACTGTTAACGGCTTACTATCTATTAAAAGTCATTCGAGAGCCTTTAATACTAGCTTATGGTGGCGCAGAATATAAAAGCTATGCCACTGCTATTCAAGCAGGTGTGTTAACCGTAATGCTGCCTTTCTTCTCGGCGCTATATCATCGCTACTCTGATCGCAAGAATCGAAGTAATATTACCAATAAAGTTTTGATCTTCTTTGTCTTTAATTTACTGGTGTTTGCCACTTTACAGTATTTTAATGTCAATATAGGCATGGCATTTTATGTTTGGCTAGGTATTTTCAGTGTGATGGTGCTAGCTCAGTTCTGGGCTTTTGCTGCAGACTGTTTTAGCGTGAAATGCGGTCAGCGACTGTTTGTGATACTCGCAGTTGGTGCCACATTTGGCGCTTGGATTGGATCTAGAGTCGCAGGTCCGTTATTTCCAGTGGTTGGAATAGTTGGCATATTATTAATTACCAGCGCGTTATTGCTGATTTCAATTTATCTAACCTCTGCTGTAGAACATACTATTCCATCAGAGGCAGCAAATGACGAGCCACTAAAAGCCGAAGCGGGCAATCAATGGTTGGACGGTTTTGCAGTAGTATTCAACAGTAGCTATTTGCTCAAAATAGCCTTATTCGTTGTCCTTCTTGTTTTTATAAATTCTACCGGTGAATACATACTGGCTCGCTTGGTGAGTGAGCAAAGTGCCCTCTTGATTGCTAATCAAAGCATTACCAATGAAGCTGAGTGGCAAGGTCAGTTTTATTCTGATTATTATTCTTGGATCACGCTAGGCAGTTTTGTGATTCAATTGTTTTTTGTTTCGAGATTGTTTAAATGGCTGGGACTCAGAGGTTCGGTGTTAATTCTGCCAATAATCATGATTATTGGTTATGGATTGATGTTATTTTTCCCAATTTTTTCTCTCATCAGAATTTTGATGACCGCGGAAAATAGCGCAAACTATTCGATCCAAAACACCACTCGTCATGCGTTGTTTTTACCAGTTCCACGTAAGCTAAAGTACCTTGGAAAAACAACCATTGATACGTTCTTCTTTCGCTTTGGTGATCTATTATATGGCGGGTTTATTTTTGTCGGTACCCAGTATTTCGACTGGAGTGTCACACACTTTATTGCAGGCAACTTCATTTTGGCAATAGCATTGTTTTCACTTGCCTGGAAAGTAGGCCATAGTAATTTACTTGAAGTTCAAAAAACGAAGGGAAATTCTCCACCAGAAGTTAAAGCGATGGTCCCTAATCTTCACATGCCAGCTGGCGCATTATCGAAATTTAGTATCAGTGAGTGTACATTCGTCGACCCTGACATCGGCGACGCTTTGAAATTCGATGCCGCACTTGAAGATGGCGAACCGCTACCAAATTGGATTAAATTTGATAGAATCACTAGGACTTTTACCTTCAATCCTCCAGAAAGACACGTAAAAGACTATAACATTACTGTGACAGCAACGGACTTTGAAGGGTTAACTGCCTCAACTGAAATTTTTGTAAGCTTTTACGCTACAGCGAGTTAACAGGAGCTAAAATGACATTCGTATCTCATAAAACATCTATTTATTGCAAGCTGTTGTTTTTGTTCTTTGTAGTACTCGGTTTCATTTCTAACGCCTCCGCTAGCGCTGAAAGTAACAGCAATCAGGATAGTCTCTTAGATCTTTCTGAAGTGAAATTTACGACCGAAGAAGATATTTTTGTTGTAGGGGATATACATGGAGCTTACGAGAATATCGTAAGCTCACTTCAAACGATAAAGCTTATCGATGAACAACACAATTGGATTGGAGGTAAAAGCCAATTTGTGAGTCTTGGAGACTTGATGGACAGAGGCCCTGCAAGTCGAAAAGTAATGGATCTTTTTATAAAGCTTCAGCAACAGGCCCATGACAATGGTGGCCGTTTTCTGATGGTGTTGGGCAATCACGAAGTGATGAATCTAATTGGCGACTTAAGGTACTTATCGAAGGAAGAAATTAACGAGTTCGCGGACGACGAAACGAATGAACAACGTAACACTGCCTATTTAGCCTTCCTTGAATCCAATAACCTACAAGACTCAATCGAACTAAAGTCGAAATTCGATGAGTCGTATCCTAAAGGTTACTTCGCTAGACTAGCTGCTTTTTCGCCTGAGGGATACTATGGGAGTTGGTTATTGAAGCTGCCTTTTGTCATTCAAATCAACAAAAGCTTATTTGCTCATGGAGGATTATCGAAACTTGTAGAGGATTTTTCGTTAGAGGAATTTAATCAAGAGGCAAAGAATGGGCTTACCAAGTATCTTAAGGTATGGTCATCGATAGCTAAGAAAGAAGAACTGTCGCGACTTACTCCCTATAAACAACGCGGAGAATTAATTAGCTCGCTAAACAATCGAAAGGTGTTAAAGCGCTATACAAGAGCAAAGAGTCATTTTATCTTAAACTCTCAAGGACCCACATGGTACAGAGGAAACGCGCTATGTCACCCATACTTTGAACAAGAGCTACTTGCGAGTAACTTAACTAATTGGGACGCAAATGAACTTTGGGTGGGACATACTACTTCACAATCAAGAAAGCCGTTAAAGCGATTGGACGGAATGTTAAAAATCATCGATACTGGAATGCTCTCGTCACATTACAAAGGAGTCCCCTGGGTCGGCAAAATATCTAATTCCAATAATACTGAGTTTATTCAAGGGCTAACTGGTGAAACCGGCGAAGTGACTTCGGCTCCAGCGAGAGAATGGAGTAACCCATTTAATCTATCTGATGCTCAGGTTGAGGACTTTTTAAGAACCGCTTCGATTAAGAAAATTGGCAAGACCAAAGAAGGCAAAACTCGACCGTTTAAGGTTGAATTAACCAAAGATGGTAAAATGATTAAAGGGATTTTTAAGTATTTCGACTCCAGTTCCAACACGCGCAGTAAACGAAAAAAATTCACTTCGGATAGATATCATCACGAGATCGCCGCCTATAAGCTCGATAGAATGCTCGGCATTGGGCTAGTTCCTGTCACTGTCGACAGAACAATTAATGGACAAAGAGGCATTATTCAAGTTTGGATTGATGGGTTAATATCTGAATTAGATATGCTCGAAAATAACATTCCATACAGCGGCTATTGCGACCAACAAAGCCAAGAAAACTTCCTAAACGCTTTTGATTATTTGATTGCAAATCGAGATAGAAATCAATCCAATGTTTTATTTACTCAAGATGATATGCAAATTTGGTTTATCGACCATTCAAGAGCGTTTGGCATTAAAGCAGCAAGAACTAGACCTCTTAGAGGATTGGATATTTCTGTAACTAGCCGCTTTAAAGAAGCTCTTAAGACTTTGACTAGAGAAAAACTTGAGTCGATTCGTCCTTGGTTAGAAGCCAGACAGATAGATGGCATTCTCGAGCGCCGCGACAAAATGCTAAAAGAAGATATTTGAAATGACTACTTCAAGGTTCGCATAACCTGCTTGAAAGCATTGCGTAGCTCTGAAAATTGAACCGCGCTCCCTCCTCGATCAGGGTGTAATTCAAATGCCAATTTATTAAATTGGCGTTTGACTTTGTTTCTATCGAAGTTTTCATTTTGACTTATTTGAAGTACTTTAAGATATTGATTTAGGTCTTGATTTGCCAGAATTTTCCGCCAAAACAATTCTAGCATTTCACTTATTTCCGACTCATCCAAATCAAAGTTTTTTTCATCTAAATAGAAATCTCGTAACAGATCAAATTCTCCGACTTGAGTTTTCGATGTAGAATTACTAATTAACGATATATTTAACGCCGATATATTGAGCTTCATTCCCTCAAGAATCAACTGGTCGTCTATTGCATACAACAGATTAAATAGCTTAAAGTGCTTTTTGAAAAGGCAAGGTCTTTGACTACAAGAGTCAAAAAACTGAGGTCGCTCGTTTTCGATATGACTTAAAAGTTGATACTCTGTAACTTTGGGCGGATGAGCTTTAATAAAATCAATGATAAAATTACGCAATTGATAGTCCGTTGCAAAGAGATAATTCCATTGTAGCTTAAATTGGCTACCGACAGATGGATAATTAACTTTAACCGACAAATATAGTTTATAAACAAAGGATATCTCGAGTGAGTCAAGAAGAAAAGAAATCACCTTCCGTCTGGAATGTCATATCAAGTGTGTTAGCTGCCATGATAGGTGTGCAAAGCGATGAAAATAGAGAAAGGGATTTTAAACATGGCAATATTGGTAGTTACATTTTTGTAGGAATAATTGTCGTGGCAATTTTTGTTTTCAGTTTAATTGCAATTGTTAATAGCATATTGGAAGATGCCGCTAAGTAACAAATACGACCAATCAATCCCGCCAATCAGGAGTCTACTAATGAGCAGCTATATTATTAAGGCGAATAGCGCAGCAATTGATGATTTAGCGCTGATGTTTGATCGGTACCGTCAATTCTACCAAATGGATTCAAACATTACTGCTGCCAAACACTTTATAAGTGATCGACTGAGCTTGCACGATTCAATTATTTTTATGTGCTACACAGCCGATAAGGCCCAAGGCTTTGCCCAAATTTATCCGTCATTTTCGTCTGTTGCTATGCGCAGAACTTGGACATTAAACGATTTATACGTGAACAAGGAAGAGCGGCGCGCTGGGGTGGCTAGACTATTACTAAATCATACTCTAGAAGAAGCAAGACAAGCCGAGATTTTTTCCGTGAAACTCGTAACAGCTAAGGAAAATTTGATAGCTAAGTCTCTCTACCAATCATTAGGATTTCAACAAAACGACAGATTTGACAGCTTTAGTATCAGGCTAAAAAAATCGGCTTGATTAAAATGTGCTAATTCACAAAAACGTTTGCTGACACCTTAAATTTCTTAGAGAGCTCGCGCACATGGCGCAATGTGAGTGCCCGCTTACCATTTAGAATTTCGGAAACTACACCTTGACTACCAATTTCTTTTAGCTCCGATTGCCTAACTCCATGTAGTTTGATTAAATATTTTAGAGCAGCTAATCCGCCGCCACTAAGCGACTCAATTTGTTCCTTTTCATATTTTTGCGCAGCTAGTGCCATCGCCTCAATTAAGCCTGCTAGTGGGCTATTTTCTCTGTTACCGACTAACTCAATGGCATCTTCTATATTATTCAATAAAGTGACGTATTCTTGATGAGTCTTAGGGCAGTCGATTGCTGGTGCAACCATATTCCAGTGTTGCATGGCGTTTTCTAGTAATGGATTCATATTCAGTCTCCTCTCTCAGATTCCTTTCTTAGTGATTTCCAGGTATGACATCTTCTACTAATATAACTTTGGCCTCAAAATTTATAGACGTATGAGCTAACAAATTTGATTCCGGAATAGGGAATTTAAACGACGAATTAAAACCTCGCATATCGCCAAAAACATCGCGAAGCTGTTCTGGATTGTCGAAGTCAGTTTGACTGACAATTTGATACCATCCTTGCAAGTGATCGTGTGCGGCGGGGTACCTAGCTTGCGCATCGACAATCCTGTTGGTAGCAATTATTTTCAATTTGCTATCTCCCTGTTTCCTTAATTATCACAAAGGCTCCGTATTCTATACAAATATTTTACTAATTGTAATAAAAAATCAATTTTTTAGAGCTCTTTATACTTCGGTAATTCAGAATAGCCAAATGAATATACCATATATGATATCGACTAAGTAATCTAATTGTTGTGCTTTATTACACAAAAGCTCAATAAAATCAGCAAGATCGAGTCATTTAGTTTGAGATATTTTTATCCCAAAGCGAGTTATTTCGTGGACAATCTATGGAACCACTTATACACTCAATCTATTGTGATATTCTATAAAAGTATAAGTTATGTATCCATATATCTATAGCTCAGACAGTTTCACTCTTGGAAGTTATGGCTTGTTTCTAGCAATCGCTTACTTAACTGGTCGTTGGTATTTTTTAACCAATTTAGAACGAGCGTATCCTAAGGTTCAGAACACTGAATATTTAATAATTTTATTACTAGTTTTGGGTGTGGTCGGCGCTAAACTCATGTTTATTTTAAAGAATCCGGACAAGTCTGATCTGGTATTTTCCGGTAACGGCTTCTCTAGCCAAGGAGCACTTATTGGTGCTTTGATTGCAACCTATGTCTATACCCAATTTAACAAAATTAAGCTCCATACATTACTAGATGCAGCTGCACCAGCAGCGATTTTGGCCTATGCCATTGCAAGAGTCGGTTGTTTCTTATCGGGTGATGACTGTCACGGGATTGAATCTGATTTACCGTGGGCAATGTCATTTCCAAATGGAATAGAACCAACTGATAAGAAAGTTCATCCTGTCCCCTTATATGAAATTATATACTCATTAATTATTTTTACGGTTTTGATTGCTCGAAAATATCGTGAGAAGATACCTTACGAACAGTTCTTTTTATTGCTTGGTCTGTGGGGAGTGTGTCGATTTATGGTCGAGTTAATAACGACCAATGAGCGAGTCATTTTATCGATGAGTGGTTCGCAAATCGGGGCTTTATTAATGGTAATTTCTAGTACAATCTACTTTTTGATGAGGAAAAAAGCCAAAGCTTGATAAACGGGATATTTTTCAGACAAAAAAAAGCCGAGTAATTACTCGGCTTAAAAATTTAACAGTATTTCTTAATCTTCTTCAACTTCTTCTTCGTCTTCTTCGATGATTGGTCTATCAACCAACTCAACATATGCCATTGGCGCTTTATCACCAGTTCTGAAACCAGCTTTGATAATTCTTAGGTACCCACCAGGACGATCTTGGTAACGAGGACCTAACTCATCAAACAGCTTACCAACAGCTTCTTTAGAACGAGTTCTTGAAAATGCTAATCTTCTGTTAGCAACAGAATCCGCTTTAGCTAGTGTGATTAATGGCTCAACCACGCGACGAAGTTCCTTTGCTTTAGGAACAGTTGTTTTAATCAACTCATGCTCAATTAACGAAACAGACATGTTCTTAAACATAGCCTGTCGATGGCTTGAGTTTCTATTTAATTGACGACCACTTTGACGATGACGCATCTTAATTTACCTGCAATATTTTATCAGCCTGCAATAGTACTGATATTTTTTAGTTTGTGTTATTAAGAAAGTAACAATAAAACAATACTTTCTGATAGCGCTTTAAACGATAAAACCCCACTATAAACAGTAGGGTTTTATCCAGACTTTAGAATCTAACCTTGCGGCCAAATTTTAAATATCGTTTAGAATACTCGCTGGTGGCCAGTTCTCTAATCGCATTCCTAAAGACAATCCGCGTGATGCTAAAACGTCTTTGATTTCGGTTAACGATTTTTTACCAAGATTTGGCGTCTTGAGTAATTCTACTTCAGTACGTTGGATAAGATCTCCAATGTAATGAATATTTTCTGTCTTAAGACAATTAGCAGAACGAACGGTCAGTTCTAAATCATCTACTGGACGAAGGAGAATCGGATCAATTTCCGGCTCTTCTTTCTCAGGCTCAGCTTGCTTCTCATCTTTCAAGTCAACAAATGCTGCGAGCTGTTGTTGAAGGATAGTCGCACATCGGCGAATAGCTTCTTCTGGCTCAACGGTTCCATTTGTCTCTAGATCGATAGTCAACTTATCAAGGTTGGTACGCTGCTCAACACGCGCAGAGTCCACAACATAAGAAACTCTTCGAATTGGGCTAAATGATGCATCTAAGTGCAATCTACCAATACTTAAGTTCTCATCTTCATCATCCTTTCTGGAAGCAGCAGTTTCGTAACCGCGACCATTTCGGACGATCAAACGCATGTTTAACGAACCTTTCTTAGTAAGCGTCGCTATATGGTGCTCAGGATTAACAATCTCAACACCAGCTTGCTCTTCGATATCGGCTGCTGTAACAGCTCCTTCACCTTTTTTCTGTAAGACAAGAACTGCTTCGTCTTTGTCTTCCAACTTAATTGCTAATCCTTTTAAGTTAAGTAGGATATCAATCACATCTTCTTGGACATTTTCGATAGTTGTGTACTCATGAAGCACACCGTCGATTTCTACTTCAACTACTGCGCATCCTGGCATTGAAGAAAGAAGTATTCTGCGAAGAGAGTTACCTAAAGTGTGTCCAAAACCTCTTTCAAATGGTTCTAGTACAACTTTAGCTTTACGCTCTCCTAAGTTTTCCACCTTTATCTGACGCGGGGTCAGAAGTTCAGTGACATTGCCCATAGTTAATCCTCTTAAAGTCTTACTTTGAGTAAAGTTCCACGATTAGGTTTTCGTTGATATCAGAAGGTAGGTCCGAACGCTCTGGGGCATTCTTAAAAGTACCTTCCATTTTTTTATCATCAACTTCCACCCAAACCGGACGCTCTCTTTGTGCCGCAAGTTCCAACGCAGCAACAATACGCGCCTGCTTTTTTGATTTTTCTCTGATAGAGATAACATCTGAAGCAGAAACGTTATAAGAAGGAATATTTACAGCTTTACCGTTAACCAAAACAGCTTTATGGCTAACCAACTGACGACCTTCTGAGCGAGTACTACTGAAACCCATACGATAAACAACGTTATCTAAACGAGATTCTAACAATTGAAGAAGATTTGAGCCAGTTGCTCCCTTCAATCGAGCCGCTTCTTTATAATAATTTCTGAATTGCTTTTCTAGTACACCGTATATACGACGAACTTTTTGCTTCTCTCTCAATTGTAGACCGTAATCAGACAATCGAGTCCGACGAGCACCATGAACTCCAGGTACTTGATCGATTTTACACTTATCCTCAATAGCACGAACGCCACTTTTCAGCATTAAGTCAACGCCTTCACGACGTGCTAACTTGAGTTTAGGTCCTATATATCTTGCCATTTTCTATTCTCCAGCAAACCTAAAGTTACACGCGTCGCTTTTTCGGCGGACGACATCCATTATGAGGGATTGGAGTAACATCAGTGATGTTAGTAATCTTGAATCCCGCATTGTTTAAAGCTCTAACAGCCGACTCACGACCAGGACCGGGACCTTTGACGAATACTTCCATATTCTTCATACCCATTTCCTTAACCATTTGAGCCACTCTGTCAGCCGCAACTTGTGCTGCGAAAGGCGTGCTTTTACGCGAACCTCTAAATCCAGAACCACCAGCAGTAGTCCATGCTAGAGCGTTGCCTTGTCTGTCAGTTATAGTCACGATTGTATTATTGAAAGACGCATGGATATGAGCCATACCGTCTACTACGTGCTTTTTAACCTTTTTACGAGAACGAGGTGTCTTTGCCATAATCGTTATCTCTTAATTGGTTTACGTGGACCCTTACGAGTACGCGCATTTGTTTTAGTACGTTGTCCACGGACAGGAAGACTTCTTCTGTGGCGAATACCACGGAAGCAACCTAAATCCATTAAACGCTTAATATTCATAGACACTTCACGTCTCAAATCGCCTTCAATAGTGAATTTAGCGACTTGTCCACGGAGTGACTCTATTTCCGCTTCGGTAAGATCTTTAATCTTACGGCTCTGATCGATTCCAGCAGCATCACAAATTTCTTGTGAGCGACTGCGACCAACACCATATATAGATGTTAAAGCAATTACCGCATGCTTATGGACTGGAATGTTTATACCAGCTATACGGGCCATTAACCTACTCCCAACATTAGTTCTTTTTCTATCATTGGCACCCACCCGAACTTATGAGGTGGTCGCCCTTCAAAAAGGCGCGCAATGATAGCTTCCAAACGGTTAAAAATCAACCGAATATTCAAATTTATGCTATTTACTTTATATCTTTAGCGGGCTACACGCATATACAAAACAAATCGCGCTTAATTTCTCTCTTAGAAAGAGAGATTACTACCCTTGACGCTGCTTGTGTCGTGGGTCATTACAGATCACACGAACACTACCGTTACGGCGAATAACTTTACAGTCACGGCAGATTTTCTTTACAGAAGCTCGAACTTTCATTTTCGTACTCCGATGCTAGAGCGACTCGAAATTAGTTACCTAATTCCTGAAGAGCCGTAGTTTTTAAAGTTTGCCTTCTTCAAGACAGAGTCATAGTCACGAGAGATTAAATGTGCCTGAACTTGAGACATAAAGTCCATAATTACAACCACAATAATCAGCAACGATGTTCCACCAAATTGGAAAGGCACGTTAAAGATCAAAATTAAGAACTCAGGCAAGAGACACACCGCGGTGATGTAGAGTGCGCCTACTAACGTTAACCGAGTCATAACTTTATCAACATATTTGGATGTTTGCTCTCCAGGTCGAATCCCAGGAATAAACGCTCCAGATTTTTTCAATTGGTCAGCCGTATCTCTTGGGTTGTACACAAGAGCTGTATAGAAAAAGCAGAAAAACATAATCCCTGCTCCGTATAAAAGTATATACAACGGATTACCTGGTTGCATTTGCTGAGCAAAGCTTTGCAACCACAACATATCTTCATTTCCTTGACCAACCCATTGAGCGATCGTCCCAGGAAAAAGAATAATACTTGATGCAAATATCGCTGGTATAACACCGGCCATATTTACCTTTAAAGGAAGGTGAGAAGACTGTGCTTGATACATCTTTCTACCTTGTTGTCTTTGGGCGTAGTTAACGACGATACGACGTTGACCGCGCTCCATAAATACAACAAATGCAGTTACCACCACTACAATGGCTAAGATAATAATCAATCCCAAAGAATTAATTTCGCCTTGTCTAGCTTGCTCAAAAGTTTGCCCCATCGCTGTTGGCAAACCAGCTACGATACCGACAAAGATCAAGACAGAAATACCATTTCCGATACCTCGTTCATTAATTTGCTCACCTAACCACATCAAAAACATAGTTCCAGTGACCAAACTAACCACAGCGCCAAAATAGAAACTAAACCCAGGGTTAGGAACTAGTCCTGTCATCATATTTGGGAAATTTGTCGCGATTCCAATGGCTTGTAAACAAGCTAAGATTAAAGTCAGATAACGTGTATATTGATTAATCTTACGTCGTCCAGCTTCACCTTCTTTCTTAATTTCTTGTAGTCTTGGGTCTACAAAACTCAAAACTTGCAAAATAATCGATGCCGAAATGTAGGGCATAATTCCTAGTGCAAATACACTAGCACGCTCCAGCGCACCACCAGAAAATACGTTAAACAACGATAATAAGGTTCCGGTTTGTTGATCCATGAACTGGGCCAACACGTTGGAATCAATACCTGGTACAGGTACAAAAGAACCCAATCGGAAGATAACAATCGCCATAAGCACGAACATTAATCGTTGCTTAAGTTCTGTTAAACCACCGCCTGACTTCTTTCCCACTGGAGCTTTTGCCATATCTACTATTTCCTAAATCAAGTTACTTTGCTACAGATCCGCCAGCCGCTTCAATTGCTGCCAGTGCACCCTTAGATACACGAACACCGTCGCCAACTTTCACTGCTTTATTGATGCTTCCTGAAAGCATAACTTTCACTTGCTCAATATTTTTAGTAATTAATCCAGCCGCTCTAAGAGAAAGCAAATCAACTGTTTCACCTTCTACTTTATTCAGCTCACCTAAACGTACTTCAGCAGAAACTAAAGACTTACGTGAAGTAAAACCAAACTTAGGCAAACGTTGTTTCAAAGGCATTTGACCACCTTCAAAACCAGGAGCAACTTTACCACCTGAACGAGACTTAAGACCTTTATGGCCACGTCCACAAGTTTTACCTAAAGTTGAACCAATACCACGACCAACTCGCTTAGCTGGTTTTTTTGATCCTTCTGCAGGACTTAATGTATTTAAACGCATGATACTAATCCTCCACTCGAACCATATAGTTAATGGTGTGAACCATACCACGAGTTGATGGTGTATCTTCAACTTCTACAGTATGACCAATTCGTCGTAAACCGAGTCCGGTTAAACAACCTTTGTGATTCTTCAAACGTCCAATAGACGATTTTACTTGAGTCACTTTAAATGTCTTTTTTGCAGCCATGGTTTACTCCATGATTTCAGCAACAGACTTTCCACGTTTTGAAGCGACATCTTCCGGAGAAACCATGTCATTCAAACCGCGAATAGTCGCGCGTACGATATTAATTGGATTAGTTGAACCAATACTTTTTGCAAGAACGTTTTCAACACCAACAACTTCAAATACAGAACGCATTGCACCACCGGCGATGATTCCTGTACCAGGCGAAGCAGGTTGCATGTAAACTTGAGAAGCACCATGGTTCGCTTTAATAGGATGTTGTAACGTATGCCCGTCTTTCAATTCAACTTGAATAAGGTTACGGCGAGCTTGCTCCATTGCTTTTTGAATAGCTGCAGGAACTTCTCTCGCTTTACCACGACCAAAGCCGACTTTACCATTTCCGTCACCAACGACTGTTAAAGCTGTAAACGAGAAAATTCGTCCACCTTTAACAACTTTAGCAACACGGTTAACGTTGACTAACTTTTCGACTAATCCGTCGCTATTGTTTGTATCTTGTCTAGCCATCATTTCACCTTTAGAACTGGAGTCCACTTTCGCGCGCAGCATCTGCTAATGCTTTAACACGGCCGTGATATTTAAAACCAGAGCGATCAAATGCTACATTTGAAACGCCAGCTTTGGTTGCTCTTTCCGCAATTAAAGCGCCAACTGTTTTAGCCGCTTCAACATTGCCAGTTGCTTTACCTGTTGCCTTGATGTCTTTTTCGACACTTGAAGCAACGGCTAAAACTTTTCCGCTATCAGCAGAAACAACCTGCGCATATATATGGCGAGGTGTACGATTAACAATCAATCGATTAACACCTAGCGCTTTCATTTTCGATCGGCTTTTAGTAGCGCGACGAATTCTAGCTTCTTTTTTATTCATAATGCTACCCTACTTTTTCTTAGCTTCTTTACGACGGATAACTTCATCCGCGTATTTCACACCTTTACCTTTATAAGGCTCTGGTGGACGATAAGCTCGAATGTTTGCTGCGACTTGACCAACCAATTGCTTGTCAACACCTTTTACTATAACTTCAGTGTTAGTCGGCGTTTCGATTGTAATCCCTTCAGGAATATCAAATACAACAGGATGGGAGAAACCCAAAGTTAGGTCTAGTGTTTTACCAGCAGCTTTCGCTCTGTAACCAACACCAACTAATTGTAGTTTCTTTTCAAAGCCATCAGTAAGACCTTCAACCATATTGCCAACTAGTGAACGCATAGTTCCTGCTAACGCCATTCCGTTAGATTCGCCAGCTTTCGCACCAAAAACAATTTGATTATCTTCAACTTTGACTTCAACAGAAGGATGAACTTCTTGCTGTAAGTTTCCTTTTCCACTTTTTACAGAAACTAGTTGACCTTTAACATCAACTGTTACGCCTGCAGGAAGTACGACCGGATTTTTAGCTATTCTAGACATTTCCGCTCTCCTTAAGAAACAATACAGAGAACTTCGCCGCCGTGACCTGTTTTACGTGCCGCTCTGTCAGTCATTACTCCACGAGAAGTAGAAACTATAGCGATACCTAAACCGTCAAGTACACGAGGTAGCTCATTAGATTTTTTGTAAATACGTAGGCTTGGCTTACTAACACGTTTAATCATGTCAATTACCGGGCGCCCTTGGTGATATTTAAGCTCGATTGATAGCTCGGCTTTGCCGTCTACGTCTGCTTTTTTAATATCGGTGATATAGCCTTCTTCTTTCAATACGTTAGCAATTGAAAGCTTTACTTTAGATGAAGGCATTGATACAACTTTTTTGCCAGCTGATTGACCGTTACGGATCCGAGTCAGCATGTCAGCAATAGGATCTTGCATGCTCATTTGTTATTCTCCCAACAATTACCAGCTAGCTTTCACTAAACCAGGAACATCGCCTGCCATCGCATGCTCACGTAATTTGTTTCGGCTTAAACCGAATTTACGTAAGTAGCCATGAGGACGACCAGTGATATTACAACGATTACGTCTACGAACAGGACTTGCGTCTCTAGGTAGCTTTTGCAATGCTACTTGAGCTTCCCAACGTTCTTCGTCACTCTTGTTGAGGTCAACAATAGTCGCTTTCAATTCAGCACGTTTGTTAGCGTACTTAGCAACTAATTTAGCGCGTTTCTTCTCGCGCTGAACCATTGATACTTTAGCCATTGTTATGCGCCCTTAATCGGGAATCGGAAAGCGTTCAATAATTCTCGGCCTTCTTCATCTGTTGTCGCGGAAGTCGTAATAGTAATATCCATACCTCGGATTTTATCTACTTTATCGTAGTCAATCTCTGGAAAGATTATTTGCTCTTTAACGCCCATAGAATAGTTTCCACGACCGTCAAACGACTTTGGATTTAAACCACGGAAATCACGAATACGTGGAATAGCAATAGAGACTAAACGCTCCATAAATTCCCACATACGATCGCCGCGTAAAGTTACCTTAGCGCCAATAGGATAGTCATCACGAATTTTAAATCCGGCAATTGATTTGCGGGCTTTCGTCACAACAGGCTTTTGACCTGAGATAGCTGTTAAGTCATTACAAGCGTTCTCTAGAACTTTTTTATCCCCAACAGCCTCACCCAGACCCATATTTAATGTGATCTTGGTAATCTTAGGGACTTGCATGACAGACTTGTAGCCAAACTTTTCAGTTAAAGCTTGGACAACATCTTTCTTGTAGTAGTCTTGCAGTTTCGCCATTTTAATTTACCCAATTTTATCGACAGTTAACTGTCAAAAAATTAATCGACTAGCTCACCATTCGATTTAAAAAATCGAACACGCTTGCCATCTTCTTGCACTTTAAAACCAACTTTGTCAGCTTTGCCAGTTTTAGCATTAAATAGTGCAACGTTTGAAATATCCAAAGGGGCTTCTTTTTCAATAATCCCGCCTTGAACACCAGCCTGTGGGTTTGGTTTAACATGCTTTTTCATCATGTTAACGCCTTCAACTACCACACGACCTTTTTCATTAATGATTTTGGTTATTTTTCCGCGTTGACCATTACTCTTACCAGTCAATACGATAACTTCATCACCTGTTTTCAGTTTTTGCATTTTGCGTTTCCTCTTAAAGAACTTCAGGCGCTAAAGAAACAATCTTCATGAACTTATCACCACGCAATTCACGTGTAACAGGTCCAAAAATACGAGTTCCTACAGGCTGTAAGTTTGCATTTAGAAGAACCGCAGCGTTTCCATCAAAACGGATCAAAGATCCATCAGGACGTCTAACACCTTTTCGGGTTCTAACAACGACAGCGTTCATTACGTCACCTTTCTTCGCTTTACCACGAGGAATAGCTTCTTTAACACTGACCTTGATCACATCTCCGATTCTTGCGTATCGGCGGTGTGAGCCTCCAAGAACCTTAATACATTGAACTCGACGAGCACCGCTATTATCAGCAACATCGAGTGTTGTTTGCATTTGGATCATTGGTTTTCTCCAACTTTACCCACGTAAAACCAGTGCATTTTCAGGTGCACCAGCCAAAAGACGCGGGAGTATACCATCATTTAATTGATTCAGCTAACATAAACAGGCCTAATTTATAGGCCGATTTATTAAGCTTTTTCAACAACCTCGACTAACATCCACGATTTGCTTTTTGAAAGCGGTCTGCTCTCAGCAACAGTGACTGTATCGCCCATTTTGCACTCATTACTTTCGTCATGAGCATGTACCTTAGTAGAACGTTTGATGAATTTTCCGTATAACGGATGCTTCACTTGACGCTCAATTTTGACTGTGATGGTTTTATCCATCTTGTCGCTAACGACTTTACCAGTCAGAGTTCGCTTAGTTACTTTTTGCTCGCTCATTAGGCTGCTCCTTCCGCGACTGAACTATCTGAAGCTTTCGCTTTTTGATTTAAAACAGTCTTAACACGCGCGATATCGCGACGTACATTTTTCAAAGTGTGAGTTTGCTCTGTTTGAGCTGTAGCTCTTTGCATACGTAAATTAAATTGCTCTTTACGAAGCTCGACTAACTCATTCTTTAGCTCTTCAACACTCTTTTCTTTCAACTCAGAAGCTTTCATTACATTACCGTCCGCTTTACAAAAGTTGTCTTGATAGAAAGCTTAGCTGAAGCAAGTTCAAATGCTTCTCTAGCCAAGTCTTCCGGCACACCTTCAACTTCAAACAACATACGTCCTGGTTGAATTTGTGCTACCCAGTATTCGACACTACCTTTACCTTTACCCATACGAACTTCTAAAGGCTTTTTAGTAATCGGCTTGTCAGGAAATACTCTAATGTAAACTTTACCTTGACGACGCATGTGACGAGTCATTGCCCGACGAGCTGCTTCGATTTGGCGTGCCGTCATGCGACCACGGTCTGCAGACTTTAAACCAAACTCACCGAAGCTAACTTTGTGGTCAACAACGCCACGGTTACGCATCTTGTGCTGTTTACGAAATTTCGTTCTTTTAGGTTGTAACATGGTCTTTTCCCCTACTTCTTCTTAGCTCGGGAAGGTCTTTTCTTTGGCTTTTCTTCGGTAGTCACTTGTGGCTGCTCACCAAAAACTTCCCCTTTGAAAATCCAGACCTTAACACCAATAATTCCGTAAGTTGTGTTTGCTTCAGCAGTAGCGTAATCGATATCTGCGCGCAAAGTATGAAGAGGTACTCGACCTTCTCTGTACCATTCTGCACGTGCGATATCTGCACCACCTAAACGACCACCTACTTGAACCTTGATACCTTCCGCTCCAACGCGCATCGTGTTTTGTACAGCACGCTTCATAGCGCGACGGAACATTACTCGACGCTCTAGCTGCGAGGCAATGCCGTCAGCAACTAGTTGTGCATCTAATTCTGGCTTACGAACTTGCTCAATGTTGATTTGAGTTTGTACGCCGGCCAACTTACCAATTTTCTTTCTTAATTTCTCAATGTCTTCGCCTTTCTTACCAATAACAATACCAGGACGAGCCGTGTGAATTGTTACTCGTAAAGCTTTAGCTGGACGCTCAATATCAATTTTTGATACTGAAGCACGAGAAAGCTCCTTAAATAGCCATTCGCGAATTTGAATATCGCTGGCTAATAGATCCGCATATTGACCGCGTTCCGCATACCAAACAGAGTTATGCTTCTTAACGATTCCTAGGCGAATACCGGTTGGATGTACTTTTTGACCCATGGTTTATCTCCTAGTTATCCGATACTTTAACGGTAATATGACAAGAGCGCTTAAACATGCGGTCAGCTCGACCTTTAGAGCGAGTCTTAATACGCTTTAAAGTTGGACCGGCATCAACAAAAATCGTTGATACTTTAAGCTCATCAATATCTGCTCCATCATTATGCTCAGCATTAGCGATGGCAGAATTTAATACTTTTTGAATCATCTCAGCAGCTTTTTTGTTGCTAAACTTTAATAAGTTAAGCGCATTTTCTACTGGCATTCCTCTCACCTGATCCGCAACTAAGCGAGCTTTTTGAGGAGAGATTCTTGCGTGACGTAAAACAGCTTGAGTTTCCATCATTATCTCCTATCGCTTCGCTTTCTTGTCGGCAATGTGTCCACGGTATGTACGAGTTGGAGCGAATTCGCCCAACTTGTGACCAACCATGTCTTCATTGATAGATACTGGTACGTGTTGACGGCCATTATGAATGGCAATCGTTAATCCAACCATTTCTGGTGAGATCATTGAACGACGAGACCAGGTCTTAATCGGCTTTCGGCTATTTGAGGCCACAGCGTCTTCAACCTTCTTAAGAAGATGAAGATCGATAAATGGCCCTTTCTTAAGTGAACGTGGCACGATTTAATCCTCTATTTACGATTACGACGACGGACAATTAACTTGTCTGTGCGTTTGTTACTACGAGTCTTCTTGCCCTTAGTTGGTGTTCCCCATGGTGAAACGGGGTGTCTACCACCTGAGGTTCTTCCCTCACCACCGCCATGCGGATGGTCGACTGGGTTCATAGCAACGCCTCGAACTGTAGGTCGTACACCACGCCATCTAGAAGCACCGGCTTTACCCAGTGAACGTAGCATGTGTTCTGCGTTACCAACTTCCCCAACTGTTGCACGACATTCAGCTAGCACTTTACGCATTTCACCACTTCTTAAACGAAGCGTAGCGTAAGAACCATCACGAGCAATTAGTTGGACGTAAGTACCTGCAGACCGTGCGATTTGAGCCCCTTTACCAGGTTTCATTTCAACACAATGTACAGTTGTACCTACTGGAATATTTCTAAGAGGTAAAGTATTTCCCGATTTAATCGGAGCATCTTCACCTGACTGGATTTGGTCTCCAGCTTTCATACCCTTAGGCGCAATGACATAACGTCTTTCGCCATCAGCGTAAAGCGCTAGCGCAATATTTGCACTACGGTTTGGATCATATTCCAAACGCTCAACTTTAGCTGGGATACCATCTTTATTTCTTTTGAAATCGATCATTCGGTAATGTTGCTTATGTCCACCACCAATATGACGAGTAGTTATGCGACCGTTATTGTTACGACCACCACTCTTAGACTTCTTTTCTAGTAAAGGCGCATAAGGTGCACCTTTATGCAAATCTGGGTTGACCACTTTGACAACAAAGCGACGACCTGGAGATGTTGGTTTAGCTTTTAATAGAGCCATCTTAAATTCCCCTTACGCGTCCGCGCCTACGAAGTCTATGTCTTGCCCTTCTTCAAGAGTGACATAAGCTTTCTTCCAATCGGAACGACGACCAGAAATTTGACCAGTTCGTTTGTTCTTACCTTTCATGACAAGCGTTGAAACATTTTCAACTTTGACATCAAACATAAGTTCAACGGCTTTTTTAATTTCTAGTTTTGTCGCAGTCTTAGCAACTTTAAAAACGAACTCACCACGGTCTGCAGCAAAACTTGCTTTTTCAGATACGTGAGGCGCTAATAAGATGCTCATGATTCTTTCTTGGTTCATCCCCACAACTCCTCTAATTTTTTCACTGCTTCAACAGTCATTACAACTTTGTCGAATGCAATTAAACTAACTGGGTCGCAGGCTTGGATGTCGCGAACATCTACTTTGTGTAGATTTCTAGCTGCCAAGTAAAGATTCTCTTCAACCTTGTCAGATACGATTAAAGCTTCAGTCAATCCGTATTCTGCTAACTTGCTAACTAAACCTTTAGTTTTAGGTGAATCAACATCAAAAGACTCAACAATCAATAATCGTTCTTGTCTTACTAATTCAGACAGTATGCACTGCATTGCTCCGCGGTACATTTTACGATTAACTTTTTGTGAATGGTCTTGTGGACGCGCTGCAAATGTAACGCCACCAGTTCTCCAGATAGGACTACGGATAGTTCCAGCTCGAGCACGACCTGTACCTTTTTGTCTCCAAGGCTTAGCACCGCCACCACTCACATCACTGCGAGTTTTCTGAGCGCGAGTACCTGCTCTTGAGCCAGCCATGTATGCAACAACCACTTGATGAACAAGTGCTTCGTTGAATTCACGTCCGAAAGCGACATCAGAAACTTCGACCGATGATGCTTTTTTCTTACCTGTTACAGATAAATTAAGTTCCATTATCTATTCTCCCCTAAAGCTTAACAGCTGGACGTACAATCACGTCGCTGCCTTTGGCGCCAGGTACAGCACCTTTAATTAGAAGAATATTTCGCTCAGCATCGACACGAACAATTGTCAGGTTTTGCGTTGTTGAACGCTCAGCACCCATATGGCCAGACATTTTCTTGCCCTTGAATACTTTACCTGGTGATTGGTTCTGTCCGATTGATCCGTTCGATCTGTGGGAAATAGAGTTACCATGAGTAGCGTCTTGCATGGAGAAATTCCAACGCTTTACACCACCTTGAAAACCTTTACCTTTTGACATGCCAGTTACGTCTACAATCTGACCATTTTCAAAAATATCTACTTTGATTTCTCCGCCAGCTTCATAGCCGTCTAAAGAATCAAGGCGAAATTCCCAAAGACCTCGTCCTGCTTCAACACCTGCTTTCTTGAAGTGTCCAGCTTGTGGGCGAGTTACTCGGTTTGCTTTACGCTCACCGGTAGTCACTTGGATTGCCTGATAGCCGTCGTTGTCTTTTGTTTTAACCTGCGAGATTCGATTAGCAGCGACTTCGATCACTGTAACTGGTGTGGAAACACCGTTTTCATCGAACACTCGGGTCATGCCGCATTTGCGACCAACAATTCCGATTGCCATTATAAAAACCCTCTATTAATGTTGCTTATTTAATTGTTGTTCTAATAGCTAGAAACAACGCAACGAAAATTCCGCTCAGTTAGCACTAATGCCTAACTAAACGACTCATAATTGTCTTACGAAAGACTAATCTGTACATCGACACCAGCAGCTAAGTCGAGCTTCATTAAAGCATCAACCGTCTTTTCTGTTGGTTCTTCGATATCTACCATGCGCTTGTGTGTGCGTATTTCGTATTGGTCTCGCGCGTCTTTGTTGACGTGCGGAGATACCAATATGGTGTATCGCTCTTTGCGCGTTGGTAATGGAATAGGACCACGAACTTGTGCGCCAGTACGTTTAGCAGTGTTTACGATCTCAAGAGTCGATAAATCGATAAGCTTGTGATCAAACGATTTTAAACGTATTCGGATTCGCTGCTTAGCCATAGCAAAGAAACTCCAAAGTTAATTAATAAACAGTTAAAAACCGCCCTCCCCTAAATTTATTAAGGAACGCGGATTAAAATTCTTATCGACCAAAATTAGGTCGGTTGTCATGACACCCTATTAAAACTGTGTCACAGAGCCCTTTGACAGGTCTTTCAACTCGGCTTTAGCCAAATTGGGAGGCGCATTATATAGAATGGATTTGGATTACACAACCCAATATCGACTTTATTTCTCTGATTGCCCCATTAAACTTGAAAAGCCAGTGTTTCACTCAACGCCCCATCAGAATGGACCAATAAAAAAGCCGCTAAAAAAGCGGCTTTTAGAGACTGAAATTGATGTAGATGACTATCCGTTATCCTCATTTCCTTCAGCATCATCGGTCGACGATTCTGCCGCAGGCTCTTCTTGAGGAGCTGGCGGATCCAATAAAGCCTTGCGGCTCAGACGGATTCTGCCCTGTCGGTCTACTTCTAGAACTTTAACATCTAAGTCTTGACCCACTTCAAGGTAATCAGCAACCTTGTTAACTCGCTCATGGGCTATTTGTGAAATATGCAATAGGCCTGTTTTGTTACCCATAAACTCCACAAATGCACCGAAGTCCGCAATTTTGACGACTTTACCGTTATAAGTCTTGCCAGCTTCTACATCTTCCGTAAGCTCTTTCACTCTTTGCACAGCTAGGTCTGACGCAGCTTTTTCTACTGCAGCAATTTTTACCGTTCCATCTTCTTCAATCTCAATGGTGGCGCCAGTTTCTTCAGTCAACGCTCTAATAGTCGATCCGCCTTTACCAATTACGTCACCGATTTTTTGAGGGTCGATTTTTACTAAAGTTATGCGCGGAGCAAATTCAGAAATATCACTGTTAGGTGTAGCGATTGCTTCGTTCATTGTTTTAAGAATGTGTAAACGACCACCTTTAGCCTGGTGCAATGCTTTTTCCATGATTTCTTGATTGATACCTTCAATCTTAATATCCATTTGCAATGCAGTAATACCAGCTTCAGTACCCGCTACTTTAAAGTCCATATCACCTAGATGATCTTCGTCCCCTAAGATATCGGATAAAACAACATAGTTTTCGCCTTCTTTAACCAAACCCATCGCAATACCTGCAACCGGTGCCTTAGTTGGAACTCCAGCATCCATCAGGGCTAGACTTGTTCCACAAACCGAAGCCATTGAACTTGAACCGTTAGATTCGGTGATTTCTGATACAACTCGAATGGTGTAAGGGAATTCTTCGTTTGAAGGAATAACCGCCTGCATACCACGCTTAGCTAACTTACCATGGCCGATTTCACGACGCTTGGGAGCGCCCATAAATCCAGCTTCACCCACACAGTATGGAGGAAAATTGTAATGAAGCATGAAGGTTTCTTTGGACTCGCCAAACAATCCATCGATGATTTGGCCATCACGTTCGGTACCTAAAGTTGCTACTACTAACGCTTGAGTCTCACCACGAGTAAACAATGCTGAACCGTGAGTTCTTGGTAAAACACCCGTTCTAATGTAAAGGGCACGTACCATGTCATGTTCACGACCATCGATTCTAGGCTCACCAGAAATGACTCGAGTTCTTACCACAGATTTTTCTGTTTTTGAAAAAGCAGCTTTCACTTCTTCAGCGGTCGGTGAATCTTCGGCATCTGTCACTAACGCAGCAACTGCCGCATCCTTAATTTCAGACAATTTGTCTTGACGTGCCATTTTATCGGCAATTGCATAAGCCGCAGTTATTGCCTCTTTAGCATTGGCTTCAACCTGTGCGATTACTGAAGTGTTTTCAGCAGGAGCCTGCCAATCCCATTTAGGGGTATTCACCTCAGCAGCAAATTCAGTAATTGCCTTAACCGCGACTTGCATTTCGTTAAACCCGAACATTACAGCGCCTAACATCACGGATTCAGAAAGCTCTTTAGCTTCTGACTCAACCATCAATACCGCATTTTCGGTACCAGCAACAGCCAAGTCTAATTCTGACTCAGCCATTTCATCTACACTACCGTTAAGAATGTATTCACCATTCTTATAACCAACACGAGCTGCACCAACTGGGCCGTTAAACGGCAAACCAGAAACAGATAATGAAGCAGAAGCACCGAGTAGCGCGACCAATTGTGGATCTACTTGTGGGTTGATAGAGATTACCGTACAAACGATTTGCACTTCATTCATAAACCCTTTGGGGAATAAAGGTCTTAATGGACGGTCGATTAAACGAGCGGTTAAAGTTTCTGCATCAGATGGTCTGTTTTCACGTTTGATGAAACCACTTGGGATTTTACCAGCGGCGTAGCGTTTTTCTTGATAATTGACTGTTAATGGGAAGAAGTTTTGACCTTCTTTAACATCTTTTTTTCCAACGGTTGAGACCAGCACTGTTGTGCCTTCTACATCAATGATGACGCAGCCTGACGCTTGTCGGGCGATTTCACCAGTTTCTAAAGTAACGGTTCTATTACCGAATTGAAATGACTTTTTTATAGGATTCATTCGTTTTCCTTATTTTTCTATTTTAAATTTGCCTAGACTATTCAGTTGATGTCTTAAGTAAAACCTCAATAGAATAACCTAGACGTGATATTAACTCTGATTTAAGGCCGAGTAATTATACCTAATAGTTGAGGCTCGTATAATACTTACAGATCGTGTATCGCAAAAAAGGGGCTAGAAGCCCCTTTTCTTGAAAATCTTTTGATTAACGACGTAAGCCAAGTTTTCCAATAAGGCTTGAATATCGTGTTACGTCTTTGCCCTTTAAATAATCTAGTAACTTTCGACGCTGGCTAACCATTCTCAATAATCCTCTACGAGAATGATGGTCATGGATATGTTGCTTGAAATGACCTTGTAAGTGATTAATTTGATGACTTAACAAGGCTACTTGAACTTCAGGTGAACCTGTATCGTTTTCACCGCGTCCGTATTCGCTGACGATTTCTGCTTTTGCTTCTGCACTTAGTGACATTTATTTACTCCAATATAGTACTGCATTAATTAAACAACAAAGCCAATCACTAATTCAGCTCTGTCAAGACGGGCGCGATTTTACATTAGAGGCAAGTTACTAGCAAGGCTACTCCCGTATATTTATAGGCTTTTATGAGGATATTTGACTAATTTTAAGCACATTCTCAAATACTTCGCCCTTTTAGTGCTATTTAGGGCAATAATAGATAAACGGTCATTTCAGCAGGAACTCTTTCGAATCTGTCACATTTTGAAACTAAGAGAAACATTAACAGGCAGATTGCTAAGATCTAACGCAGTAAGATTAATTCCTCTAAGCCATTTTATAGTTCTATTTCACACGCCTAGGAGGTTAGTCACATGTTGCCAAGCTACCAGCCTGTTTCCAGAGAAAAGAAGCAATTTGCAAATTGCCACCTCGATCCAGCATTTCAAACCTTAACCACTCCAGAAAAAGTTACTCGGCTGCGAGGTAAACTCTACTTCGTTCTATCATGTCTAGTAGAAAACCAAAATAGGCTAGTCACTCGCAAACAGCTAATCGACGAGTGCTGGGGTGGTAATACGTTTACCGGTGAAAAAGCGGTCACGCATGCAATCTGCCAACTAAGGAAAGCGCTAAAAGATCTTAAAATCCCAGTCACGATTACGACACTTTCTAAACAAGGTTACGTATTTACCCAGATCGACCTCTCGACATACAGTGATTTCAATACTAATAATGACAATCGTATTTCTTCATAGATATGAATATAAACTCACCGCTAAAACATCTCATTGAGAGATTTTTACCCTCTTTTTTCATAAATTTTGAAAATTACACTTGTTATACGATTTTTTTCGTAGTTAAATACGACATAGTTCGTAGTAATGGATTTATAAGTCGGAGAACGTAACATGTCATCACTCAACAGTATGGTTAATGAAAGCGATCGATTAGAGCTATCAGGCAATGCACTTAATAGTCAATTGCAAACTATCCAAATCAATAACCAGCTAATTCGATTAAGAAGCAAACTATGGCAAGTTCTCGAACACTTAGTGTCAAATAGAAACCAACTAGTAACAAGGCAGAGTTTGATTGATATTTGTTGGAACGGAAATAGCTATACCGGTGAACAAGGATTAACTCATACTATCTGTCACTTAAGAAGAATCATTAAAAAATTTGGCATCGACGCGAGAATTACCACGATACCCAAGAGAGGTTATGTTCTTCAAGATTCAGAACCGGACTATCAAGAACTGCGCAATGACAATGTCTTTTCTTACGATAGAGCAAAAGCCGCAAACTTGAATAACAATATCAATCCGATAAATTAACGTTTCTCTCTGTAGAATTTTCAAGTGCAAGAAGAGCCAATTCACTCTAGAGCATGTTGCTTTTTAAGAAGCAGCACTTTTTTAGCGAATAGAAGTTAAACACCAATTTTATTCTTTTCATTAAGAATATTTTTTATTGACTAATTAAAAGTCACTCGCAAATTTTAGAAACAAAAAAAATAACGCACTTCTCTTCGTCATAAGTCTTATTTTTATCCATATAAACACGCCTCAAATTCGGTTTTATTCGACACTCAGCTAGCTTTCATTTGTTACAAAATATTTTCAATTATTTTTAAATTTTATTTAAATGTTTTTATTAACATTAAGTGACATTTGGAAAATATAAATTCAATGTTTTGTCAATAACAAATCAACTTTATTGAATTGATATTGAATTTACAATCTGTTTTTATTGAGTAGCGAACAGCACATAAAAATACGAGTGTTTTTTTGCTAACAGTTATGTCAACTAACATATGACCAACAGGGTAAAAATATGAAATTTAATAAGTATAGAAAAAAATCTATTGCTACAGCAATTCGCTCAGCAATGATTGCCACAACGGGAGCATTACTCTTAAATACGCCCACAATTGTAGTCGCTGAAGAAAGCGACGATGACGACAAGAAAATCGTTATAACAGGAAGTAGAATTAAAAGAGTAAATGCTGAAGGTCCATCGCCAATCGTTTCGGTATCAAGAGAGGATATGGATAAACAAGGTTACGCTACAGTAGCCGATGTGATAGATGGTTTATCACAAAACGCAGGGGGAACTCTCGATCAATCATTTACCTTTGGATTCACACCAGCCGCATCATCGGTCAATCTACGTGGATTAGGTTTTGGCCGTTCTTTAGTATTAATTGATGGCCGAAGACTACCAATATATCCGACAGGAATTAGTGGAACGACTAACTTCGTAAATCTAAGCGCTATTCCAACAGCGATGATTGAAAGGATAGACATCTTAACTGGTGGTGCATCTGCCATTTACGGGTCTGACGCAATAGCTGGTGTTGTTAACGTGATTACCCGTAAAGATATCGAAGGGGCGAATTTTGAAGCTAGAGCTGCGGGAACAGATGAGGGCGGAGCGTCGTCAAGTCGAGTCAATTTTCTTGGTGGACTAACTACCGGAACAACACACGTCGACTTCATAATTGACTACTACCAACAAAAGCCTTTGTGGGCAAATCAAAGGGATTATGCTGGTGCCGACAACGCTAACCCAAGAGGAAACTTTTCAATAGGCGGATCAACTTTCTATACTTTCCCCGATTTTGAGACAATTCAAGATCCTAATTGCGGAACAGCTAATGACTCACTAGGTGGACTTGGTCAACCAGACCAAGCAGTAGGAATAATCACAGGAAATGAAGTTTGGTGTGGCTTTAATCGTACTGAATTTAGACAGCTGATCGCTCCTCAAAAAAATGCATCAATCTCTAGCAGAATTACTCATGACTTTAAAAATGATGTCACGCTAAATGCTCGATTCGGCGTATCAAGAAATGAAGTCGATACTCAATTGGAACCAAATTTTTATGGTGGTGGATTATTCACAGGAACTGGTTCGTTAGTGCCTAACAGTGGTGGTTTAGTTCCAGCAGGTTCAGCGAATAACCCAACCACTGGAACTGCCAATGAGCGCGATGGATTTTTCGTTAGACGTTTAGTTGAATACGGTCCAAGAACCAGCGATATTGATGACAACGGTCAAAACGCGCTAGTGTCTCTCGAGGGCGTATTTGGGGATGGCGCTTATGATTGGGAAATCGGCTATATGTATGCCAATTCTGAAATAACTAATCGACGACCAAATATCATCTTGTCCGCATTAAATTTACAAGTTGAAAATGGCCTCGACTTATTTCAACAAATTCCTCAGAGTGTAATCGACGCGACCAGTTTTTCTTCTATCCGTTATTCACGTTCAACACTTAAGGGACTTGATTTTAGTCTTTCTGGTGATCTTCCGTTGGAACTTAGTGGTGGTAACGTTGGAATCGCAGTACACGGTGAGTCTGTAAGTGAATCATACAATGATCGCCCAGATGCGCTCACCATAGCGGGGCAAGGTTTCGATGGCGCGTCTGCTGGTGGTGGTCGAAGAGAGCATTCTGGAATCGGCGTAGAACTCTACTTACCATTAATGGATAACTTAAGTGTTTCATTAGCTGCTCGTTATGATGACTATGATGATGACTCTAGTACAGGTTCCGCAACGAGCCCTCAAGTTTCTCTTGAATACAGACCGACCGACACTTTGTTACTACGCGGTAGCTGGGGTGAAAGCTTCAGAGCGCCTGACATGCAACGCTTATTTGGTGCAACAACGCGAGGCTTCATTACTCTAACAGACCCCTTCAATGGTGGTGTTACTGTGCAATCGGTTAATACTCTCACAGGGTCTAATATCGCGCTGGAGGAAGAAGAAGGTGAAAACTACGGCTTCGGTGTAGTTTGGGAGATCACTGACGGTCTTAATATGACCGCAGATTGGTTTAATGTTGAGCTTGAAAACATAATTTCTACTCCAACGTCACAGTTCATACTGAACTCTTGTTTTGCAGGTTGGGATGGGAACTTTGTTACTGATTCAGATGGCAATCAACGAGCTGGTGGAACTGGCAACTTATGTGATGCAATCATTTTTGATGGTGCCGGGACGTTACAAGGAAATGCTGCGTCAATATCGGCAGTAGCACAGAACTTGTCGCTTAACGAAACTCGCGGACTTGATCTGACTTTTGATTATGGTTGGTCTACTGAAGTCGGTAATTTCAACACTAATTTAGCCGCTACTTGGATTGATAAATTCACTACTCAATTTGACGAGAACAGTGACCCAGTTGAAAACATCAGCTTAGGAGCTCTTCCAGAAATGAGAATCAACTTAGTTCAAGGTTGGAACTCGGAAGATTGGAATGCAACGATTCGAGTCTCTTATGTTGACGAAGTTGCAGGAGGTTTCTGCTTAAATTCACCATGTCTAGATTCAGAATTTATCGATTCTTACACGACGGTCGCTGCGAGTGTCGGATATGACTTTGGAGAGCTTGGGCGTGTATTAGTAGGTGTAAACAATCTACTAGCTGAAGAGCCACCAGAAGATCCAACTCAAAACAATTGGCCTTGGTTCCTTAATGCTGGCGGTTATTACAACGCTAAAGATAGAGAAGCCTATGTACAGTGGAATGTTAGTTTCTAGTTAACTAGAGTTTTCCATACGAAAAAGCCGGAATCATTTCCGGCTTTTTTATTTCTATGTATCTTCAAGCAACCTGGCCGACAATGCTGTTAAGTGAGCTCTATAGTTCTTCCACCTATCGATAGACCGCGAGTTAATCGGTTCTCTTACTTGAGCGGCACTAGCGGTTTTTACCGAGTCGCGATTCACAAAGGTTTCTAAATACTCTTTAGACCAGTCAAGCTGACAAAACTTGAATAGTCTAACGCATTCTGATTCGGTATCAGTTACAAATGATTCATACGAAACGCGGTACACTTGGTTGGCAAAGGTCTCTTCCCAAAAACCGATCAGCATTTTATAAATAGAGTAGTAATCAGCACAACCTTCTAACGAATATGAATAAGGATGTCCTTCATAAAAATTCTGTCTATAGAGTGAAACACACGCATCCATAGCCGTCTTTTCACAGGCGATTATTTTTGCATTTGGAAAAATAGCTAGAATTAGCCCCACATTCCAAAAATTGGCCAAAAATTTATCAATTGTTCGCACACCAGCGTTGACTTTCGTCAATTCTAAATAACGAGAAGCTAATTGAGATTTTGCGTCAGATGATAATTTACTAAGAAGTTCTGGATAGTGATTTTCTAAACTTAAGCTTCTCGCTTTATTAATGACTGAATTCATGTAACCTACTTCACCGAGCGCTTTGCTATTGGGGGCACATGATAGAACGGATTCAACTAAGGTAGAACCTGAACGTGGTAATCCTACGACAAAAATTGGGGCTGCTTCTTCCTTATTTTTTGTGCGACTTTCTGTAATCAATTTCTGTTCAGCATCGTTCCTAATAGCATTAATAACTTTTTGGGCCTGAGCGATAGTTTTACTATGATCGTATGAGGGGATACTTTTCAATATCGTGTTGTTTGCTGCTCTTAAACTCTCAAATGCTTTATCAAACCGATTTTCCTGCTCATAAATATTCGCCATCGTAAAATGCATGTTAGCGACTACTCTTGCTGATGTGCACTTTTCCAATTCTTGAGTAATAGTTTCTGCTAACTCATGAAAATTAGATTTGACCTGACTTAGCGCATAAAACGCATAAGAGCGAATGAGACCTTGCTGAGTAATATTTGAGTGTGTAATAACTTTTCGATATGCTCGCTCCGCAGCATTTGTGTTACCAAGAACAAGCTCATTCTGGGCCAGTCCAAACCACCATTCAGACTGATTTGGCTTCACCTCTATCATGGAGGAATAGCAACTCGCAGCTTTTGAGAATTCTGAGATTAATTCAAAGCATTTGGCGAGATTTAACTGTACATCCAACATAGCTGCCTTAATATTAGTTTTGGTTAAGGCTATGGAATATAAGTCAATTGCCGCGTGGTAATTTGCAAGACTAGCTTCTATTCCCGCTGCGAGGCATATTACATCAAAATTGTTTGAGTAATTTGAATACAACTTTTCCACTAATACTTTCGCGTTCGCCAAATCACCGCTATGAATATTATTTAGAACGTTATTGTACAGATTTTCAAAACTCATCCTCGAATCCACCTTTCTAAGTCTCTTCTTTTATGGTGATAATAGAGCTTAACATAAGAAGGTTCTGGCGTTGCCAATTTATCGAAACAGGCATGAAGAATTACACGCAAAAAAAAGCCCTCCAATCGGCAGATCGTGAGGGCTAACAACCAGGGTGTAACTTAAAATTGAGTAAACTCGATAAATAATATAAAGAGAATATAAATCTAAGCTACATGTATATAAGACTACATCTAGCGCTCTACTACAACCTCACTACCCTTGTATTTTTATTGAATAAACATTGGCGTTTTTTATCAAAATATTAAAATGTATATTCGTTCACACTTGACTCAAAAATTAATTGTTATTTTGGCAATCCTTGCAACAAATACTTACATCTCCCATTCAACAATTCCAAGCTACCAGTGATTTTTTACCAATGAACTCATGAAGCTCGATAAATTTTCTTGGCCATCCGGTTCAACTCAATTTCAACAAAATACAAAGTGAATTTCAGGTAAAAAAGAACGCCAGACCGTAAGCTGGAAATCGCGACACGAAATCTCTCTATTGAGATCCACCATCGAGTTTTCTATCATAAAGAGGAATTCATTATGAACAATGCAGCTTACAAATTACCTTACACAAATATCATTTCCCTGGGTGAGTTAACCTATAACCCTTCATTTCAACTACTCTCTTCCGATGATCGCAATATCGCACTTAGGTTTAAGATAAACCAAGTCCTCCATATTCTGGCTACTCGCCAACATCAGGTTGTATCAAGAGAAGAGCTCATTGATAAAATATGGAACGGTAATCACTACATTGGAGAAAGAGCTCTCACTCATACGATCTGTAAATTACGGCGAGCATTTGACACGCTTGGGGAAAACAAAATTAGAATAATCACAATTCCAAAAGCAGGTTATTGCTTGCTCTAATGGGCATGATATTCATCACTAATTATTATCTGAAGATAGATTTAAAATCGAGTATTAATTCCATAAAACTTTCTTAAGTATTAGTTTGTTCCATTAATATGATATCAAAGCTAATTCGTTGCTTTTTTGTGTAATAGAGTGTTTTCTCATCAGAAGATATAGATAACTGGGTTGTTCGAGCGAGGGCTTCTGGCTCAAGAGAGTACATTGGATGTGCTTGCTTAGTGGCAAGCGGCATACGGTACATCATGTACCCTAACGTTTCAGTGTTAAATAAGGTGTAAAAAACAGTCTCATTCTTATAGTCCCATCCCGATAGATACCTATCGCTAACAATCATTTCCTCGCCAGCTTTATCGTTACGGGAGTTGCAACTATTGTCTTCCAAACGACAGCTAAATATTAGGTTTTGTGAAAGGTAGTTTCCACCTTCTTTATACAAGACTGAACCATCTGGAGTGAAAAGGTATTCTTGTTCTAAATCGACAGCTAAGTCACGCTGGTTGCCATTGGAATCTCTTTCTACGAGTTGCCACTTACCATCTCTTTGTTCTGACCAATAGATGTTACTGTTTGTAGTAGACCAACGACCACGAAACGGATTATAGCCACTGCTAGTTTCAATTGCTGTGGAATTACCCGTTCTGCTGTCTATTTGAAACAGTCTAGTCCTATCTTCATCAGATGCTGTTAATAAAAGATAGCGGCTATCGGGACTCCAGCTAATATCGACAAATTTCATGTGATCTTTTTCGTACCGTAGAACGACCGTTTTCGACTGTAAATCATAAATCAATAATTCATGCTGGCCCCTTCCACTCGAAAATAGCGCCAAGTGTTTTTCATTTGGTGACAGTTTCGGATTGGAGTTTTGGCTGCTCGCTAGTCCAAGAGGCTTATCTATAATATTACCTTCAGAATCAGAGCTAATCTGCCAAATATCAAGATTAAACTCTTCTTGAATATAAGCGAATTGATTGTTACGAAAGCTAAAATCTAGATCCCTGATATTCCGGTCGATCGTGTGGATATGTTTGCGCGTTTTATCAATCAAGTTATAGTACCAAACGCCAGGTTGACCGCCGGACTCTACGACATAAAAAATCGATTCTCCGGGTTGATGCCACACAGCTTGATTTATTTTGTGTTCAGTTTTTAACACGAATTCTAATACGCCCGATCCTAGGTCGTATGTTGCCACTCCCCACAGATCAGACCTAGGCTCAATTGAAACTAACAAAATAGATTGCCCAGACTCAGAGATTCTGGGAAATAGTAGGCCGAAAGGTTCATTATGTTCTATTTTGAAGTGACTAATATGCTCCGAGTCTATGTTAATTTTTGATAGCCCGACAATTTGTGTATCTTTATCGTAATTCGTCACTAGCAGATCAGAACTATTGGGAAACCAGTCAATACTTGCTATAGGCGATTCCGGACAAACATTAAGCATTTTTTCTTCTAAATTGCTTAGTTGAACAATCGAAATGCTACAGTTATTTGAATTGAGTTGTTTAATTGCCAACTGGCTTCCATCGGCCGAAAATGCAAAGTTTACAGCCAAAATGTCCGAACGATCGATGTACTCTTTAACCGTGATAGTTTTATCGTCGTTAAGCTCTCTCACTATAACCTTTAGATTATGGTTAGCTTTCTCTAAGTAGGCTAGTTTCTCTCCGTCATGACTAAATCTGGCATATCTCTGGTCAATTTTATCGGCAGTAATATTTTTTAAACGGGGCGCAGATAAAAGAGCTAAGGAAAATGCAGAGTCGTCCTTGGTATCTACCTGAGAAATTAAAATTAGGAAGATTGAAAGCGATAGAGCCAAGATACTAGCAAATACTTTATTTGAATGACTTTTGTGTTGCTGACAATTCCATATTACTTGCTTGTTCAGACAATATCCTTGTTTACTTATCGTTGAAATAAACTCTTGTTTTCTTGCGGAATCATCAAACAATTTGCGCAGATCCGATATGGCGCGACTCAAAACCATATCAGTAGTAATAGTCGTTCCCCAAACGCTATTCAGTAAAACTTCTTTTGACACTGTTTGACCTTGGTTTTCGGCAAGTACTTTCAGCACAGCCAACATTTTTGGCGTGATAGTTAATTCTTTCCCCTGAAATTGGACGATATTCTTAGAAGGGTTAACCAAGTATCCCTCTATTTCGAAAACACCTAACTTGACGTTTTTACTACTATTCATGAATAAAACCCAGTTCCCAGAGCTATTAGCGCTGTTTTAATAGTTAGACTAACTATCATAATTAATAAAATCAGTTGATAGGTTACCCAACAGTAAGTAAATGTGTAGGTGATTATCGGATGCAGTGGAAGCATTCCAAATTTTGTTTGTAAGCTAGCTTAAATGGTATAGAACGAAGATCAACTCGAGCAGATGTTTTACAAGGAAGATTCAACAGAAACTCAACAAGGTAAATAACTTGTTTGCTTACAAGTTATTTAGTCATCAATTGAGTATTTGGGATAGAAGCTTGGTCGAAAGTATTAGATATTTCATGCAGAATTCTTTTCAGCTTTAAAGTTTGAAATTTATCCTTCAATAATTACCATCGCTATCAAAAGCGAGTGTCTAATTGAAGGTAAATTTCTCTACCAGCAGCGTTGTAGTAACTACCTGAATTTGTATACCAAGGCCAATTATTTTGAGTTGGATCCTGTGGTGGTTCTCGATTGCTGATATTATTAACTCCCAAGCTTACTCGCGAGTGCTCTGAGAAGTTATACCTAAAGTTGGCATTAAGACTTAGCCATGAGCTGATGTATTGGTCTTTAGAGCAAACAACACAAAAACTACCCGCAATCTCATCGATGTAACTAATTCTTACTGTCGCCCCCAATGATTCTTTTTGCCAATCTAGCATCAGGTTGGTTCTGAATTCTGGGAAAACACCCAAATCAATATTTTCAACTTTTTGTATTCCTGAAACGGCTTGAAAATAGAATGCGTTTATCCAGGTTGTCATTAACCGGGCATTCCATTTACCTGAGCCATTTTGCCAGCGGTAGTTCCCGGTAAAATCGATACCTCGAGTTTCCTGTTTAGCAAAATTGACTGGCCCAGAGATTATTAGCGCATCCATCCCATTGAGAGTACCCGCAGAGTCGCGAACGACTAAATCACAAAGTAAGTCAAATTCGGAACAGGCGTTGACAATGAATTGTGATGACGGAGCGGCCACTACATCGTCTAAAGAAATATCAAAAATATCAACAGATAGATCGAAGTCCTCCGACAATTGCCAAACTGTACCCAAATTAATATTGGTTCCTCGCTCTTCTTTCAAATCGATATTTGAAACGGTCACCGTAGGAACAGACTGAACCACCACTCCTCCAAACTCTGGATCGACTATGTCGTTGAACCCACGAGTCTCTCCGCCGAATAGTCTTTGCATGTCTGGAGCTCGAAAACTCTTCCCCCAAGAAAACCTAAACAACAAATTTTCAACAGGGCTATAAGCCATAGCCAGCCTTGGACTAAAAGCACTACCAACATCGGAATCGTCATCATAGTCATCCCATCTGAGAGCTATGTTTAAATCAAAATTTTCAGCAAATGGAAAGTTAAGCTCTCCACCGATTCCTAAGTGATCTCGCTCTCCTCGACCAGCCGAAGAACCATCAAATCCATCACCGTTAAGTATGGTCGAATCAGGACGATCACTATAGCTTTCTTTCACTTGTTCAAAAGCAACAGCAAATTTTACCGGACCATTATTCAGTTGAAAATCGAGATCACCTGACAGGGAGAAATCTAACAGTCGATTAGTCGAGTAGGCATTTTGATTGGCGTCAAACCTAAGTAATTCAACAATTTCTTCTGGGATCGGGCTAAACAAATCTAAACCGCTTTCCACCGCAGCATTTAAGCCACTTAAATGAATGTTATTGGAATCAATGTCTAACTCAGTCTTATTATATGAAAATCCTAGCTCCCAATCATATAATCCATTGGCCCAAGTTCCGCTCAATCCTGTAAGAATATTAGCGGCATCATTTTTTAGTTCGCTTTGCCTTGTTCCAAACTCAACTAAACGCCGAACAAAAACGCCATCTTCTTCAAATCCAGACCCCGTGGTTGGGTTATTGTTAGCACCTGCAAAAACCAATCCTCCGTTATTAGGTACTAAGCTTCCGAACCCGGTGAAAAGGCCGCCACCATAGAAGTTTGGTTCCAACTGTGTGCTGGTATTAAGACGTGATAACCCTAAACGACTAAAAAACACTATATGATCATTAATCTCATAGTGTATTCGAGTCATTAGTGAAATTCTTTCTTGTGGCGCTATTAGCTGTCGAGACTGTGACCGGTCATAACCGCACCAACGATCGTCACTAGAATAAATTGGTAAACTGACATTTGGAATCCCGTCGCCTTGCAAGGCTCCACCCGCGGTTCCACAATTTGGATCTTGATATATATTACCGGTTTGCAGACCCACAAACGAAGCACCGCCAAAACTATACTGGCCTCTCGAATTAGCTACATCAGAATCTGCATAATCGCGATCTTTCGCCCACAAAGGATCTTGTACCCAATAATCTAAAATGACATCTAGTTGGGTATCACCGTTTCTCGCGCCTGTGAGCAAATTGAACCGCTGAGTATCGAACCCTCCGTCGGTCGTTGTTGACGCTCTAAAGTTTAAAGAAATTCCTTCTATGTCTTTACGGGTAATAACGTTAATCACTCCAGAAACAGCGTCACTACCATAAATCGCAGACGCACCGTCGGTTAAAACATCAATTCTCTCTACAAAAGCCATAGGAATGGAAGACAGATCGACAAAGTTGGTGGTGCCATTAATGCCAATCGGATAGATTGGTAAGCGCCGACCATCGATTAAGGTTAAAGTTTGTCCAAACCCTAATCCTCTGAAATTAACCGCTGAAGCACCTGGTGTGAAACCAAAGGTCGCACTATTGTCAAAAGTCCCACCCGAATTTTGGGTCATGTTATCGATTACATCTTTAACATTGGCATAGCCCAATTTATCTATTTCTTCTCGGTCAATACTAAAAATTGGCGTTAAGTTTTCAATATCTACTTTCTTAATCCTAGATCCGGTGACCACAACGTTGTTTTGAGCTTGTTCTACAACATCTTTATTCTCCGACTCTGAAGCAAATACTGCAGAGCAACTAACCGGTAAACAAACACAAATTAGCTTAGCTACTGTTGTAATTCGCGAATTTTGCCTATGTCTTTTGAGATATGTTTGAAGCATCGACCATACATTCCATTTAAAGAACTTGTTATAACTATTTTCAGCTTAAAAGTTGGCAATAGTCTACATGAGAAACACGCAAATTAGCAGTATCTTGTGAACAACAATTAGTGCTACGTCAAATTCACACAAAATTTATGAAATATAGACCAAAGCGCATATTGAAATTTTATTGAATTTCAATGAGATACCCCTCTATCTAAGGGATCTTCGCTAGATATGTAACTATTACACAAGTTGTAGTTAATCTATGCTTATTAGCTGTGCTAGTATCAAACCTGAAACTATGTACTGAAGATAACTTTACAAGTTTCTAACTAACCTTAACCAGGGAGAATCCAATGACTGAAAAAGAATTTGGGGCTAACAAATTAGCTCTAAACATCCGCTCCATTCTATTCACAACCGCTGGAATGGCGGCACTTCACACTCCATTAACCTTTGCTGAAGAATCCGAAGAAGGCGCAGAAGATAAAGGTGAAAAAATCGTCGTTGTCGGCTCTAGAATACGACGGGACGATTATGCATCAGCCCAACCCATTGAAATTATTAGTGCCGAAGACGCAATTTCTCAAGGTGTCGACACTGTTGGTGAATTATTACGAAGAACGACCATCGCAGCAGGGTCTTCGCAAGTCACTGCAGCCACTTCCACTGCATTTGTTCAAAACGGTGGTACCGGAACTCAAACATTATCATTGCGTGGTTTGGGAGCTAATCGTACATTAGTACTGTTGAATGGCCGCAGAGCTGGTCCTGCAGGGACACGCGGTGGCGTTTCCTCGTTTGACTTTAACGTACTACCGTTATCAGCTGTAGAAAGAATAGAAATATTGAAAGACGGATCATCATCGCTTTACGGATCAGAGGCCATTGCTGGTGTAATCAACATTATCACTAAATGGGATGATGGTGGAAATGTAAGCTTCTTCACTAATCAACCATCTGAAAGTGGTGGCGAAAGTTCACGAATGAACGGTACTTGGGGTAAGACATTTGAAAGTTCTGCGTTCAGGGTAACCGTTGATTACGACAAACAATCAGAACTTGCTCGTGGTGATAGAGACTATTTCGCTTGTAGCCAGAGATATATTTTTGATAAAGACTCGGGTGAACGAGCTGACCCAGTCGACCCATTTACAGGTGACTACCATTGTAACGATTTGCTTTGGGGTCACGTCTGGCTCTACGACTATCAGGGAGCCGGTGGGAACGTCCCAGGCAGTTTGGCACAATACGATTATAACAATAATTTAGGGGGACAAATTGACCCTTATGCAGTTGATCCCTCCAATCCAGATTACTTAGTGACTCCTCCAGGCTGGTTTCCAGTCGGGTACGACCCAACATCAGATGGGGTAGCGAACGCAGATCACCCTTTCCAAGACCTACAATCATTTGTACCGGAATCGACCCGTGCTACTATTTTTGCACAAGGAAAAATGGATGTTGGTGAGACCATGGAGGCTTATGCAGAGGCTCTTTTCAACCGTAGAGAGACCATATCTAATGGATATCGACAGTTTTGGACATATATTTACAATGAAAACTTCAATCCGTTTGCGGGTGGATTTATTGGCTCAGGGAACTCTTTAGCTACTGGTTGGACAGGAGCACAGTGGCTCAGCCCAACAGCGATTACCGACCATTCGGGTTCTGAAATCACTGTTGACTACCGCAGGTTTGTAGCAGGATTAAATGGAGATTTAGGTGACTGGTTTTGGGATGTTAGTCTTCAATCCTCAAAAAGTGACGGAGAATACAAAACTGCGATCATATTCAACGACGCTATTGAAGATAACTGGTTTGGCAGCGGTTCGTGTGCTGGAACAACTACTTCGGTTAATGGCACTCCATGCGTCGATGTTCCGTGGCTAGACCCGCAACTCTTAGCAGGAAATATCTCCTCAGAGGTCCGTGACTTTTTGTTTTCCTACGACACTGGGAATACAGAATATACTCAAGATTCAATTGAAGGTTTTATCACCGGCGATATTATGGATTTGGATGCAGGCCCGGTTGGGGTTGCAGTTGGGTTCCATTACCGTGAAGACGAGATAATTGATACACCCGGATTTCAAACGAGAAACGGAAATGCATGGGGAGCCAGTAGTGCCGGTATAACGACAGGGAGTGATACTACTCAAGCTTTCTTCGCCGAGGCAGACATCCCAATTATAACTGACGCGGCTTTGGCAGAGTCTATCGACTTAACATTATCAGCTCGACATACAGATGTTGATAGTTATGGAGGCGAACTGACTTACAAAATGGGTCTAAACTGGGGTATGTATGGTGGTGTGAGTTTAAGAGCTTCGAAAGGCACTTCATTCCGCTCGCCAGCCTTGTTCGAACTGTATTTAGCTGATCAAACTTCATTCGCGAGTCAACGAAATGACCCATGTAGAAATTGGCAGACCAACTTAGATTCTGGAGCGATAACGCAAAGGATAGCCGATAACTGTGCCGCGGAAGGAGTACCTGGAAATCATGCTCCAGCCATATCAGCAACTGTAAGAGCAAGCGGGGCAATAGGTAAAGTCGAAGCAGAAACTTCGACAGCAAAAAGTATTGGTCTTGTTTGGCAACCTGAATTTATCGACCTACAAATGTCTTTAGACTATTTCGATTTTTTGATTGAGAACGAAATAACTCAACTTGGTATAGGTAACATACTAGCCGGCTGTTATTCATCTGAGTTCTTTGGGAGCGAGCCACTCTGTGATCTATTTGAAAGAGACCCGGTTGATCTCAGAGTTAACAATGTTGTAGATGACTTCATTAATATCGCAACTCAACGAAATCGAGGCTGGGACTTCTCACTCAATTATCGAACCGAGTTAGAAATTGGTCGACTAAATATTAATACCAAACATACCTATCAAACCGAGGATTCAACTGAACTGTTTCCTGGAACCAATCGCGATACAAACGGCGAGTTCGGAGATCCTAAACACGTGGGAACTCTTGCTGTATCGTTGTCTGACGATGATTGGAGTGTTGATTGGTTTGCTCGCTATGTCGATTCAGTATCGAACGTAGCTAGAGATGGTGGCGATACAATCACTTACCGTGGTCAAACTGTTAGAGCGGTTAAGTCAGCACCACATTTTATTTATCATACCCTTTCTAGTACATACACCTTTGGTAATTCCGGTGTAACTGGAACTTTTGGTATTTCAAATGTGTTTGACAAACGTCCACCGCAGGTAACTACTATAGGCACTTCAGTGACTAATGCTGGTGACTCCGCGTTCTATACTCAATATGACTGGTATGGAAGAAGCTTCTTCTTAAACCTGTCTTATGACTTTGAGTAAATTATTGATTAGATAATTTCTAATCTTTCATTAAAACGGCTCAAACTACAGTATTATAGTTTGGGCCGTTTTTTTTTGTACCCCGTTTTTGATACACTCAAGAAAAATTATAGAGTTGTTCCTATGCCAAGAATAATAGCAAAACCCGATAACCTAAATGAACTCAATGCTAACTATGAACAAAAGAAGTTACTTGAGCCAGTTTTTCTAAACTCTGTTCCAAAATGTGGAACACATTTAGTACGAAACATATTTAGAATGTTTGTTCCCGTCGAACAGCAGTATCATGAGATGTTCATTCAAATCCCAGTGCTACAGCAGCACCTTGCTGCATTTTCAAAACAACAACCGAAACTAAGTTGGGGCCACTTACTATTTTCGGATGACTCGGCAATCGCTACTCATAAAGTTAAGCAAGTGCTAATTGTAAGAGATCCTTATGATTGGGTATTGGCAAGAGCTCGCTTTTTCTTATCTGATACTTTTCAAGGATCGCTAGAGCATCTAAAACAGGGAAATGTTTCTGTTGAACAAGTTCTTAATATGATGATTTTTGGTATCTATCAAAAAGCACCGACACTTAGCGAAATATATACACATAACGCCGTGTCATGGCTTGGAAGCGAGATAAAACTCATCAAATACGAAGATGTTATTCAACACATCACCAATATCGATCGGGGAGCTGCCAGGGACTACTTTGAAGACCTATTTGGTTATTGTGGAATAGATTTCCCCGAGGATTGGAAAGAACGAATTAAAGTGGGTTCAGACCGTAAACAAAGTGGCACAGCGAGAGAGAACCTCTCAGGAAAGACATTTGATATCCCTAAAGAACTACCACCACTACAAAAAGAAATGCTTGAGTTTGCAGTACCGGGACTGAGAAAGATTCTTGGTTATCAATAATAATTAAAAGAGCCAAACAATGAGTCAATGTAAAAAAGTCGTAGTTGTCGGCGGGGGATCATCTGGATGGATGACCGCGGCATATCTAAACGGTGCACTTAACGATCAGGGCAAAACTGCAAACGTTGAAATCACGCTAATAGAATCACCTGATATTCCTAGAATATCTGTTGGTGAGGCGACAGTGCCATCCATAAGACATTTACTTGCGGTGGTTGGTATCAACGAAAAAGATTTTATGATCGCTACTGATGCAACCTTCAAACAATCGATCAAATATACCAACTGGGTTCATAACAACAATACGTTTTATCACCACCCTTTTAGTCGATATCAAATTCAACCGCTAGACCAATTGGCTGTTCGATGGCACAAAAGTGATCGAAAAATTCCCTTTATGGAAACTTGCTCAGCGCAGCCAATAATTTGCGAGATGGGAAGAGCTCCGTTAATGCTTGGGAAGTGGGATATGGGTCCGCCACTCAGTTATGCCTTCCATATGAATGCTCAAAAGTTTGCCGATTATCTCAGAGACTTTTCTACAGCTAGAGGAGTCAAGCATGTTTTAGCAAACGTAACCGACATTGATATGACTGATGGCGACAACATCAAAACAGTCCATACCGATCAAGAACACCAAATCCCAGGTGACCTTTTTGTCGATTGTACTGGATTCCGATCGATGCTAATTGAAAAGAAACTCGATGTGCCTTTTAATGATTGTTCTCAATTCCTGTTGTGCGATAGAGCGGTCACCATGCATGTACCATACGAGGATTTTTATCCTGGACAAATCCGTCCGTACACAACAGCCACGGCACTTTCTAATGGATGGATTTGGGACATTCCTATGAAAAGTCAACGTTCAATTGGCTACGTCCACTCTAGTAGCTTTATCGATGATGACAGCGCTGAAAAGGAAATGAGAAACTATCAAGGAGGCAAAACTGACTCATTAAATAGCCGCATCGTTAAGTTCAAAGTCGGCTGCCGAGATCAAGCATGGAAAGGTAACTGTATTGCCATAGGGCTTTCAAATAGCTTTATTGAGCCACTCGAATCAACCGGCCTTTATTTAAGCGATCTCGGTGCGGTCATGCTCGCCGAACTCTTTCCTCACAAACTAGAGCATATGGATAAACTGGCGTTTCGTTATAATCGCATTCTATCTAATCGTTTCTATGAAGTTTTAGATTTCATTAATATGCATTATTGTTTAACCAAACGACAAGATTCTGAGTTTTGGAAAGCAGTTCAACGCAAAGAACATATCAATGACAGACTACAAGCTAAACTCGAATTTTGGAAAATTAAACCACCTTCAGCTTCCGACTTTGAGGACCAATTCTTTATGGGTCAAACAAGCTCGGCGCATAATTCTGAATTAATTGATAACAGAGCCAATGTCGACACCGCAAGTTTATGGAATCATGAAAGCTATCAATGTATTTTGTATGGTATGGAATTTATGCTCGAAGAAGTTGAAGCGGAATTCGGCACTGAGAGACCTCCGGCCCAAGTTCATCCACAGGTCATTCAAAGACTACAGGCAGCCAATTCAAAGCTACCCCCACATCATATTTGGCTTAAGCAAATTGTTGGAATGAATGAGTACAAAGGAAAAGTAATACCAAAGGGCTGGGTTTAGCCGTTGGAACCAACTCGATAGTCGTTGAAATCGAACGACTATAGTTATAACATATCAAAACTTATTATTATTATAAGATTCCTATGACTCTTAATGAACTTCGATATGTTGTCGCGGTGGCGCAAACTCAGCATTTTAGTAAGGCTGCTGAGATTTGTAACATCAGTCAACCCAGTTTAAGTATTGCCATAAAAAAATTAGAAGATGAGCTGGGTGTAACTATTTTCCAACGCGGTAAGCGTAAAATTGAAATTACTCCCGAGGGTCAGGCCGTTGCGCAGCAAGCTCAAAAAGTAATCGAAGAAGCCGACAAACTCAATTATCTTAAAAGCAAGCAAAAAAACCCGCTTGAGGGTGTGATCCGTCTTGGCGCAATTTTCACAATTGGTCCTTATCTATTTCCGTCATTAATTCCAAAAATGCGTAAAGAGCATCCCGACATGCCTCTGCATATAGACGAAGACTACACCGAAAATTTGAGAAAAAAACTACTGCAAGCAGAAATAGACATTGCCGTGTTGGCACTGCCTTTTTCCGACCCAGCCTTAGAAACGCTTGAACTATATAGTGAAGATTTTATTTCGTTATTTTACGAAAGTCATCCGTTCGCTAAGAAATCGGCGATTTCTGTAGAAGACATTCCGGCTGATGAATTACTCATGCTAGGCAAAGGTAACTGTTTTCGAGATCAAGTCATTGCAGCGTGTCCTCAGTGCTTATCCCCTCAATCGAGAACAGATGACTGGGTTGTGGGAAGCTCGCTTGAAACGATTAGACACATGGTTGCGATGCAACTAGGCATAACCGTGATGCCGATTACTGCACTGGCTAAACAAGCTGATTATCCCGGCTTGGATTCACGCCCATTTAGTGAGCCGGTTCCGAAAAGACGTGTTGTGCTTGCATGGCGTGCAAGTTACCCCAGAAAAGAAGCCGTGATGGAAATCGCTAAGTGTATGCAACAAGCACTTCACGGACAAGTGGACTTAATACCTATTAACCAGAGTAGCCTCTAATTTGGAATTGACCTAGCAGTGAAACTCGCGAATATATCGGTCGACACACTCAAAGGAGTCGGAGCCAAGGTGGCAGAAAAGCTTGCCCGACTTTCAATCCACTCGCTAGAGGACTTGTTATTCCACCTTCCCTATAAATATCAAGATAGAAGTAAAATAGCTCCGATTGGCAGCCTACTGCATGGCCAAACTGTACAAGTATTCGGAGAGGTAGAAGCTGCAGATATCGTATTCGGAAAACGACGCTCGTTAATTTGTAAAATCTCCGACTCCACAGGCATAATGGATATTCGGTTGTTCTATTTTTCGATGGCGCAAAAAAAGCAATTCGTTAGAGGACAGTTTGTACAATGCTATGGTCAAGTGTCGCACTCCGGGCGCAGTATTTCGATGATTCACCCAGAAATAAAATTTTTAAAGTCCAAAACTCAGCCAGAGCTTAGTGACCGATTAACCGCAATATATCCTACTACTGAAGGCTTGCAACAAAGAACTTTTCAATCTCTAATTTCTCAAGCTTTGGACAAACTTAATCAATCTAATATTCGAGAATTGATGCCAAAAACCTTGCTAGAACAATTGAGTTTTCCGCCTTTAAGTGAGGCCTTGAAATTACTTCATCAACCTCCCATTGGCATTTCTCTGGAAGATATTCAAAATGGCGAGCACCCACTCATTCAGCGTTTGGCATTTGAGGAGTTAATGGCTCATCACATTGCGTTAAAACGTCTAAAGCTAAAGCACCAGAGCCATAATAGCTTTGCTATAGGACGATCAGAAGAAAGGGCAAACAAATTTATACAACAACTTCCATTCAATCTAACAGGCGCGCAAGAAAGAGTTATTACCGAAGTGGAAAGCGACTTAAATAATAGCTTTCCAATGATGCGATTAGTTCAAGGTGATGTTGGCTGCGGCAAAACTTTAATTGCGGCTGTTGCAGCTCTGAGCGTTGCTGACAATGGGCTCCAAACGGTACTGATGGCGCCCACTGAACTACTTGCTGAACAACACTTTGCAGCGTTCAGAGATTGGTTCGAACCACTCGGAATTGAAGTAAATCTACTGATGAGTAGTTTACCTTCCGCGCTTAAAAAACAAAACTTAGAAGCAATTCAATCTGGAAATTGTTCAATTATTATCGGTACCCATGCGGTATTTCAAAAACAAGTCGAGTTCTGTAAATTAGCATTAGTCATCATTGACGAACAACACCGTTTTGGCGTGGAGCAACGGAAATCATTATTAGAAAAAGGCTTCAGGAATTTATCGGGAGAAGTGATAAAACCGCACCAGCTGGTAATGACGGCCACTCCTATTCCCAGAACTCTTGCACAAACGACCTATGCCGATTTGGACTTGTCGATTGTCGATGAATTACCACCGGGCCGAAAGCCTATTGAAACCTCCGTTATTAGTGATATCAATCGAGATAAAGTGATCGCTAGAATAAAGCAAGCTTGCCAAATAGACCAACGCCAAGTGTATTGGGTATGCACACTGATCGACGAATCCGAAGAATTGGCATGTCAGGCAGCAGAAGTGACTTTTGATGAATTGAAAAAACAATTGGCGCCTTTAAAAGTTGGTTTAGTTCACGGGAGATTAAAACCTCAAGAAAAGCATCAAACGATGGAGCTATTTAAGAATGGCAAGATTGATTTATTGGTGGCTACAACCGTCATTGAAGTTGGCGTTGATGTACCAAATGCCAGTCTAATGATTATTGAAAACCCAGAACGTTTAGGTTTATCCCAATTGCATCAGCTAAGAGGTCGAGTGGGCCGCGGAGAACAGCAGAGCTTTTGTATCCTAATGTATCACCCACCGCTTTCACAAAATGCTAAGCAACGATTAAATGTTATGCGCGAAACCAATGATGGTTTTATTATTGCAGAAAAAGACCTCGAGATCCGTGGTGCAGGAGAAGTATTAGGAACCCGTCAAACAGGAGAAGTATTATTTAGATTCGCTGATCTGCTTCGAGATCGAGGGCTGCTGCCCAAAGTTCACAAAAACTCGGAAATCATCGCAAAACACCATCCAGAAATAGTCGAAGAGCTACTCAGTCGCTGGGTTAAACAGGGCGAGCAATTAAGCCAAGTATAGAAACTTTAGTGTGACGGCCCCATGGTATTTTCAAGCAAAAAGCTTTCCGATAATCGCTGTCAAAAACATTGCCAAAGCTCCCCAAAAAACAACTCTAACAGCGCCTCGCAAAGGACTTGCACCTCCCGCCTTGGCTGCAATAGCGCCAAGCAGTAGCAAAGACAACAAACAAGATATGGAAACGCTGTAAATTATGACATCGACCGATGAGAAATAACTTACCAGCAAAGGCAAGCAAGCGCCTAGAGTGAACGATAGTGCGGATGTTACTGCTGCAGTGATTGGCTTTGCACTGGTTCTTTCGTGTATTCCTAGTTCGTCACGTAAATGAGCTCCTAACGCGTCGTGCCGCATTAGCTCTTCTGCGACTTGACTGGCTAATTCTGGACTCAAGCCCCTCTCTAGATAAATATCGGTTAGTTCTTTGAGCTCGAACTCTTGGTGATGTTTTAGGTGATGTTTTTCTAATTCAATATCCGCTTTTTCAGTATCTAACTGCGAACATACCGACACATACTCACCTGCGGCCATTGACATGGCGCCCGCAACAAGACCAGCAATACCTGCAATGATTATGTGATGGTGACTAACCGAAGCCGCTGCTACACCGATTAACAAGCTCGCAGTTGAAACAATACCGTCGTTGGCTCCCATTACCGCAGCTCGCAACCAGCCAACTCGATGTGAGCGATGTAAATGATTAGGCGATTCGTTATGAGTTTTCAATTAATACCCTCTTCAAATTAGCTGTTTATTTTAAGCTCGTAATTAAAAAATTAGGCATCCACGATAAAAAAATTCCACTTTTGCATAAATTAGCACTCGATAAATATTGTTGTTATGATAACTAAAACCACTCTATTAAGGAAAATGAATGTTTCAACAATTGAAAATTATAGGGGTCGTTTTATTATTGGCTAGCACCAGCCTGAAAGCAAAAGAAAGCGGATTACTAACCTTTAAAAGCGAATACTCAACCACAGAAACGCTAACTCGTTTAAAAGCAAGCCTTGCAAAGAAACAGTTTAGAGTTTTTAGCCATATCGATCATAGCGCTGGAGCGAAAAGTAATAATATTTCTTTGAGAGATACTCAATTAGTGATATTCGGCAATCCTAAAGTTGGTAGCAAATTGATGCAATGCAATCAAACTGTCGCCATCGACCTGCCACAAAAGGCGCTAATTTGGAACGATACAGATGGTTCCACATGGCTGGCATTCAATAACCCCAACTATTTACTTCAAAGACACCAGTTAAAAGAGTGTCAGCAAATCATCACTAAAATAACTAAAGTACTCACAACAATAGCTAAAGACGTCACTCAAAAAGGGAGCGAACAATAATGAAGGCTTGGTTTAAACATTATCCGGCGGGTTGCGAAAAAACAGTTAATACGCAAGAGTTTAAGTCGATGGTTGACTTACTTGAGAAGTCCGTCGAACTCTACCCTAACAAAGCCGCTTTCGAAAGCTTTGCCACTTCCATTAGCTATTCAGAAGTTGCAGAGCTTTCAGAAAAATTTGCAGCTTACCTTCAACAAAACTTGGGTATAAAGAAGGGCGACCGGGTTGCATTAATGTGCCCCAACATTATTCCTTTTGTGGTTTCAATGTGGGGGATTATTCGATGCGGTGCTGTTCAGGTCAATGTAAACCCTTTATATTCTCCACACGAACTGCAACACCAACTCAATGATGCCCAAGTCGATACGATCGTGATTTTCTCTGCATCTACTCCGGTTCTTGCCGAAGTTATACAAAAGACCTCAATAAAGCACGTTATTATTGTTGAATTAGATGATCTGGTTGGGAAAGGACTGCCTAACGCACCGGCGGATAAACGATTACAAAACTACGTCAAGTTTAGTGAAGCAATCAATTCAAATTCAACTTATACACCACAAGCTCTAACTCAAGATGACTTATTATTTTTGCAATACACTGGAGGCACAACTGGCCTGTCAAAAGGCGCGATGCTAAGCCACGGTAATATCGTAGCGAATATTTTACAGTACCGTGAATTTGCAAAAGATAAAATTGATTTTGGCAATGAAACAATTATCACCGCTATACCCATGTATCATATATTCGCTTTGTCAGTGAATACTTTATCTTATTTTAGCTTTGGCACGACCAACGTGCTTATCGCAAATCCAAGAGACATGCCGGCATTTGTTAAAACTTGGCAGTCAACGAAAGCGACTATCTTTACTGGAGTGAATACATTGTTTAATGGCTTGGTACATACTCCAGGGTTTTCTGATATCAATTTTGATAGCTTGAAACTAACCGTAGGTGGGGGTGCTCCCGTGCAAGAAGGCGTTTCCCAAAAATGGCAGGAAATTACAGGTAAACGAATCATGGAAGGCTACGGTCTATCAGAGACCTCACCGGTACTTTCATTGAACCTCGGAACAGCGCAAGGTTATACACCAGGAATAGGCATTCCTCTTCCTTCAACCGATATATCCATTAGAGACGATGACAATCAGGTAGTTGCCGACGGTGAATCGGGCGAACTCTGCGCCAAAGGACCACAAGTTATGCAGGGCTACTGGAAAAATTCAGATGCAACATCGGAATCAATGACCGAGGATGGATATTTCAAAACCGGAGACATTGCTATGATGGACGAGAATGGGTTCTTCCATATCGTTGATCGAAAGAAAGATATGATTCTGGTTTCGGGCTTTAATGTTTACCCGAATGAAATAGAAGCAGTCATGGCTAATATGCCAGGTGTTCTTGAATCAGCCTGTATTGGTATTCCTGATGAAAAAACCGGAGAAGCTCCGAAACTTTTTGTGGTCAAGACGGATCCGAGCGTTACCGAATCAGACGTCATTAGCTTTTGTCGCGAAAGTTTAACCGGCTACAAAATTCCGAGACAGGTTGCTTTTATCGATGAACTCCCAAAGTCGGCAGTTGGAAAGTTACTTCGAAGAGAGTTAAGGAGCCACTAACCCATCGCGTTCTTTGGGTTAGCGTTGCAGTAGCGAAAACATAAATTCTGCGAGCTTGGTATTGTCCCAATTCCCGACTAACTCTGCTGACGCTGGTCCATATGCATACAAATTAACATCAACGCCGGTATGGCCCTGAGTTGTCCAACCGGTATAGCTAAGTCGGTTAATAAGATCGGTCACAATCTTTAGCGATTGATAATAATCTTTTATCGGAGCCTCCTTCAGTTTCTTTTTATCTTCGCTACTCAATTTAATGTCAGTGGCTTTTTCAAATTCTGCGAGTAAGTTTCCCGACACTTGAGCCAATTGCACCATTTTGTTCGGGGTTATCTTAAATGATTTAACCACCTGACTGTTCCACTGATAATAGTCGTGGCCATTGATGGCGGCACCTACTGATAAACCTCCAGTAGAGTGGTCTGCGGTCACGATAATTTGGGTCTCAGAATTAGTTTTAGCAAAGTTTAGTCCTTCGACAACCGCGGCTTCAAAATCCGCCATCTCACTCATCGCTCCTACGATATCATTCTCATGACCAGCCCAATCTATTTGACTTCCCTCCACAAGTAGAAAAAAACCGTTTGGATTATTGGATAGTTTTGCAATTGCTACTTGAGTCATTTCAGCTAAAGACGGAGTGTTGTCATCACGATCGAGCATTTTATCCATACCAATATCCGCGAATAGTCCCAGAACTCTCGGTTGGTTTGAGTTGATTAAGGCATCTCTGGAGCTCACCAAATCATAACCAATTTGCTCAAACTCCTTGGCGATGTTTCTTGATTTTCTAGCGAAATATTTTCGACCTCCACCCAACAACACATCAACATATGGCCGCCCTAGGTATTGGTTATCAAAATACTGATTGGCTATTTCAGTGTAGTTGTCCCGATTTAGTTCGTGCGCAACAAACGCTGCTGGGGTCGCGTGGTAAATTTGCGAAGTTACCACCATTCCTGTGGACTTACCTTGATGTTTGGCCTTTTCTAAAACGGTCGGTATTGGTTTGTTTTGACCATCAACCGATAAGGCTCCGTTAATCGTTTTTGAACCGGTCGCAAATGCTGTGGCTGATGCGGCTGAATCGGTTACTTGACCATTTATTGCTTTTTTTCCCGTTGCCAATGCCTTTGCCGAAGCTGAAGAATCGGTAATTTCTCCCGAAAAACCCTGTGGATCGGTGCGAAGCGAGCCAACAAAAATTGAATCAAAAACCGTAGTTTCGACCTCGGATGTTGCTGGGTCATCAATCATCATTCGATAGGCTTTTAAATAAGCAGGTCCCATCCCATCCCCCACAAACAAGATGATGTTTTTCACCGGTTTGGTATGAGGCTCTTTTTCTTGTGTCGCACAACTAGCAATCATTGCTATTGCGCAAAAAACGATAAAACACCTAAACAACTTAAATATCCTACAAAGATCTAAAAAGGCGATTATCGCACAATTTACTGAGTACGTATGAGGGAATGTCGAATGATTGAACTACTTAGAACAAAGAGTTAGTAGCTTCGAAGGCATAAAACAAAAAACCGAACACTGAGGCTCGGTTTTTTGCTTGGGATAGAATCCCTGCAGACTAAATTTTTTGGTTTAAATATAAAGGAAAACTAGAGCTTTTCCTTTATTAAATCAACGAAAGGCTGTTTACCTGCGTCGCCACCGGCCACCAAACTTTCCGTAAACTCTAAGACACTTTTGCCATCTTTCTCGACAATTTTCAAACTATTCTTGCCAGCTTTTGAAGCGATATATTTTGCAGCATTCATTGCGTCATTAGCAACTGCGACTCGCATCAAAGATCCACCGCTACCGCAGATAAGGCCGGGATAAATCACTTTTAGTTTCATACTTGCGCTTTTTAGTTTCTTACGCATGCTCGAACGATTATCGGTTTTAGCATACTCGCATAGATTTTCTGCGAGTCGTTGTAAATCATTTGCTTGAGTTGGTTGAGGAGCTACTGCCACCAAACCGACTGCTAAAGCTACACCCACCATTTTTGTTTTTAACATTATTTTAAGCATTATTTATATCCTCTTGCTCGAACACGTTCACTGCATTGTCTCTATCTTTATTGTTTAGGACAATATCATCTGAGTACTATGTATGGTTATCGCGCGATCTTTAAAATTCTTTAGTAATTAATTTAATATTATTTACTTTTATTATTTAAATTACTGCATACATCGCGTAACAGCCTGAATTCCTTCATATTTAGCGGTCTAACCCAATAACTATTTTTTTCTCATCTAAATATTCAAAATCAAAAAAAAGCCGGGAATTACTCCCGGCAAGTGAGGACATGAACAACAGAGATAAAACTTAGTATTTTTATTATCGCTATAATTATTTACAGCTTGGATTTAATCATATCAACATAAGCTTGCTTACTGGCGTCACCTGCAGCAACCAAACCTTCAGTATATTCAAGAATAGTCTTGCCATCTTTTTCTTTAACCTGTAAGCCTGCTTTTCCGGCTTTAGTAACTATAAACTTAGCCGCTTCAATAGCATCATTGGTTACGGCTACTCTCATCAAGCTACCTCCTGCTCCACAGATTAAGCCTGGGTAGATAACCTTTAATTTCATTCGCGCAGATTTTAATTTCTTGCGCATACTCGCTCGATTATTATTTTTTGCGTAATCACATAGATTCTCTGCGAGTCGTTGTAAATCATTTGCTTTTGTTTGCTGCGGAGAAATAAGTACCGCGAAAAACACAAAGACTGCCACTATTATTTTACTTCTGTGAAGAACTTCATTCATCATATTTGCCCTCTTTCTTGTCTCCGATAACCGCATTAATATCGGATGGTGATTTTCCTTCAAAGTGTTGGTAAGTACCTCTTGTTATCGAACGATGTTTAAATTTCTTTAACTATTTTTGAGATTATTTTTTTTTAGTCACTGGATCTCAGCTCTAAAGAAAATAATAATTTTTAAGATCTTTTTACTTTCTAGTTATATTTACTATACTTAAATATAACTAAATCTGTACGGATCAAAGAATGAGCCACCAGACATTTAAACTGCTGATTTTATTGATATTAGTAGGCTTTTTGTATTTACCGCCAATCGCTTCAGCTGAAGAACCAGTTGAAGAAGATAAGCCAGAATTAATGTATTATGAAATTGAGCCAAATATACTAACTTTTTACCAAGGAACCGGTCGAAAGATTGGATATGTGGTAGTTCAAGTCAATGTTGCTGTGAGAGGACAAGACAACTATGACCTCATTGAACTACATATGCCGCTGTTGCAAGATGTGTTAATTAAGTTCTTTAACCGACAAGATAAATCGGTCATTCAACCGTTTTCAGAAAGGGAACAACTGAGGTTAAAAGCAATGGATGTGGTAAAAGAAGCGCTAAAAGAAGAAATTGGAAAAGATATTGTTGAGAACGTACTTTTTACCAATTACGTCTATCAATAGTCCATTCTCAATCTGTTCTTAATAAACAAGACAGACCATTAACCGTCGAATAAAAAAATTAAGAGACTAAGCCGTAAAGCTTAGTCCTACCATTCAAGAATGACTTTACCTGATTTGCCCGATCCCATGGTATCAAAGCCCTTTTGGAACTCCTCAACTTTGAACTGATGAGTAACAATCGCTGAGATATCTAAACCAGATTGCAGTAAAGAGACCATTTTATACCAAGTTTCAAACATTTCTCTGCCGTAGATTCCTTTTATCTGAAGCCCCTTAAAGATTACTTGATTCCAATCTACAGCCATATCTGAGGGTGGAATACCTAGCATGGCGATTTTTCCGCCATTGTTCATTGTTGCCAGCATTGATTGAACAGCCGAGGGCACTCCTGACATTTCTAATGCAACATCAAACCCTTCCGTCATACCTAAATCGTTCATTACATCTTTAAGGTCAGTATTGCTTACATTAACAGCCTTAGTGGCTCCCATTTTTTCGGCTAATTCAAGCCGGTAATCATTAACATCAGTAATCACTACATGACGCGCTCCGACATGTCGACATACCGCTGCGGCCATAATACCGATGGGGCCTGCGCCAGTGATTAGTACATCTTCTCCAACTAAGTCAAATGACAAAGCGGTATGCACAGCATTTCCAAAGGGATCAAAAATTGCGGCCATGTCATCACTAATGTCAGCAGGAAGTTTAAATGCGTTGACCGCTGGAATACTTAAATACTCCGCAAAAGCCCCAGAGCGATTAACCCCAACACCGACCGTATTTCGGCACAAATGACGGCGACCCGCACGACAATTTCGACAATGGCCACAAGTGATATGGCCTTCACCAGAAACTCTATCTCCTATTTCAAAACCGCTAACACCTTCCCCAACCGATTCAATGACACCAACAAACTCGTGCCCCACTGTCATTGGCACGGGGATAGTGTTTTGTGACCACTCGTCCCAATTGTATATATGCATATCAGTACCGCAGATAGCGGTTTTTTTGATTTTGATTAGCACATCGTTATAACCACATTCAGGTACTTCGGCATCGGTTAACCAAATCCCTTTTTCGGCCTTTAATTTAGATAGAGTTTTCATACAATTGTCTCAATAGTTTGTTGCATTCATTGGTTGCTAGCACTTTATAAAATCGGGTTAGATGACACCCAATTTTTTACCGACCTTTTCAAAAGCTGCAACCGCCTTATCGATATGCTCAAAATCATGTGCTGCAGACATTTGTGTGCGGATTCTGGCCTGCCCTTTAGGAACCACCGGAAATGAGAAGCCAACGACGTATATACCTTCATTGAGCATTTCGTCAGCAAATTTCTTAGCTAGTGCGGCATCTCCTAACATCACAGGGATAATCGGATGTTCTCCAGGCAAAAGATCAAAGCCCAATGCAGACATTTTTTCCCTAAAGTAAGTCGCATTTTCATTGAGTTTAACTCGCAACTGGTTACCACTTTCCAATAAGTCGAGCACCTTAATGCTTGCTGCAGCAATAACAGGCGCTAAAGTGTTAGAAAACAAATAAGGTCTTGAACGTTGACGCAACCATTCAATGATTTCTTTCTTACCGGAAGTATAACCACCTGATGCGCCACCTAACGCTTTACCGAGTGTGCCGGTGATAATATCGACACGGTCAATCACGCCACAGTGCTCCGGAGTACCTCGGCCGTTTTCTCCCATAAAACCAACAGCATGAGAATCATCAACCATCACCAAGGCGTCGTACTTGTCGGCTAAATCACAGATAGCTTCTAAATTGGCTAAGTAACCATCCATTGAAAACACACCATCAGTGGCTATCAGCTTGTATCGAGCCCCAGCTTCAACAGCGGCCTGCAATTGCTTCTCGAGGTCAGCCATGTCGTTATTGGCATATCGAAAGCGTTTCGCCTTGCACAATCTCACCCCGTCAATAATTGATGCGTGATTGAGAGAATCCGAAATCACCGCATCTTCGGCAGTTAATATAGTTTCAAAAAGTCCACCGTTCGCATCAAAACATGAACCATAGAGAATGGTATCTTCCATTTTTAAAAATTGACTAATCCGATTTTCTAATTGCTTATGAACAGCTTGCGTCCCACATATAAATCGGACTGAAGCCATGCCATATCCCCACTCTTGCAAGGCCTTTTGACCAGCTTCAATTAACTCTGGGCTATTGGCTAAACCTAAGTAATTATTAGCGCAAAAATTAAGAACATTCTCTCCAGTCGTGACGTGTATATCCGCTTGCTGTTGGGAATCGATGATCCGCTCGTCTTTGTAGAGACCGACTTGGTGTAATTCATCAATTTGATCTTGTAAGTTTTCCAGGAAGGATTTGCTCATTATGGCACCTAAAGAGTGGTTAAATTTGACTAGCGATACAAACCTCGCCATTAGGCGGCTAATTTTACATTAACTTAGCTTAAATCCAACCGATAAATTAACTCGATTAAGTGGTTGTAGGAGTCTTGTTGAAGAATGGCAACTGCTTGTATTTGCCCATTGCGATGTAATTACCGATAAGAATGATGAATAGCCCGAAAATCCCCGCAGTCGTCCATTGATAATCTTCAAAGAAAGTAGAAAAGACCATGGCGATCACTGGATAAACCAACGAGATATAACCCGCTTTATCGGGGCCAATCTTGCCGAGTAGCGTTAAGAATGCACCAAATGCAATGACTGACCCAAATAACGCCAAGTAGATTAATGAGCCGACATAACTAAACGACCAGTCAAATTCAAAATTTAGGCCACTCACAGCAGCGACCAAGGCCAGTAAGACCGATGCATAGCCCATCCCTAGAGCATTGGCTTGTAATACCGGAATTTTTCGGCGCTGAGTTTTAGCCGAGGCGATGTTACCGAGCGATGCAAAAACACTCCCTGTCAGTACCATCACAATTCCAGCCCAAGCATCACTCTTAAAAAACACTGTCCAGTCAATGCTTTCCCCAGCTTGCGTACCGGCTTCGCCTAACTGAACTTCTGGGAGAAAGATTAAAACAATACCAATCACACCAATGCTAGCGCCAACAACCACTTCCGGTTTGATTTTGTCTCCCAAGAAAATTCTAGCGAACACCACATTAAAATAGACGATACTGGTACTTAAGATTGCCGCTAGTGCACTGGTGATTTTAGTGATACCTAAGTAGGTCAGCCAGTAATTAAACCCAAATAGCATCAGGCCCTGAACTAAGATCCAAAAATGATCCGAACGAGAAAATCGGAATGGACGTCTTCGCCAAAGGCAATAAGCAAATAGAATTAGACTAGCGAGAAAGAATCGATAAACCACAGAAACAAGTGGGGCTACTACACCAAGCTGAAAGGTGATCATTAGCCAAGTCGATCCCCAAATAAACGCAGATGTTAAAAATAGTGCGATATTATTCATGGGGCTCGTCCTTGAATTGGATCTTGAAGAAGAACGATCAATATTATCAAAACGCGCTATTAAAACAATCTAATTCGAGGAATACTGAAATATTAACGGTAATTTAAGTAACCATTAGTTATAAAAACGAATATCTATTAACATCCGATACTTCCACCTCTACTACCAACCTTTACTAACAATGAATCCACCCCAAACGGTGCTTCTATCTGCAACACCAGACTTTATTTCTGAAGTTTGACCGCGTAACAAATAACTCACTCTCCAACCACTTTTAAATTGTTTGGTCACTCCTAACCAGCCGTCAGCGACTAAGTGACGTACTTCACTGGCGCTATAAGCCGATTCAGTGTGTTTAAACTGTCCTTGCAAGAAAGAGTTGTACAACCGAGCATGCAAGTTGAAACCGGCCCAAAAATACAATTCTTCACTGCCCTTTTCAGAACCAGCCATGCTCGATGACTTTTCAGAATAGTCGTTAAACTGCGGTCTAAAACTATACCAAGGCGTATTAAACTCGCCAATTCTGGCAGCCATTCCAAAAGAAACTTCGGTTAAGTAGCCTAAGCTAGCTTGTGAGGTAGTACTTACTTCAACTCTATTATCACCTTGATAATTAAAGTGAAAAAGATTTTGCTTGGCTAAGCTATATCGAAAGGTCAATTCGCCGCCATCACTAATTTGGTTTTCCCAGCCGACAGGCTCTTCACTACCAGTGGCTTTGTGGATCTCTGTTTGAATTTCTTCGACAATTGAAGAACCTAGGATCCCAACGGTAAACGAAGACACCCAGGCCGAATCATTATCCAAATCAATCGACTCTTTGGTATTAGATAAATAGATTAAACTAGCGTAAGGACGGTCACCTTGTTGCATATCTACTTGATTGATATTAGCAGGGGTAAAAACCGTAAACCCCGTTTCAATACTATGTAGCTCTCTATCACCGGAATCATGTAAGTTAGAAACAGAACTCCAGTCATCTAGTTTCTCTAGCACTGGATTTAATGAAAACCAGTAGTCTTTAGCTCTTGAGCCAGAAAGTGTTAAGGACATTCCGCCGGTATAATCTCTGTCCCCATCACGTAGAGCAAATAGATCATTATCTAGATACAAAGCCCAGCCTGTGTCTTCAGGCTCGATTTCCGACTCCCAAATCCAATCACGGCGTGCGCGTTTTTCAGATTCAATGGTTCCAACAAACGGTTGACCAGGTCTTACGTTAGACAATGCTTCTTCAGTTTGCTTGGCCTCAGTGCTAGCGGCGCTGCCGTTAAGACCAGCATCTTGTTCTTCATTAGCTATGGCAAATGAGCTGAAGGAAAAGATGAATAGAGAAAGTATTAATGTTAAGTTTTTCATGTTGTTATCTACTGTGTTTGGAACTTATATATGACCGGTCGTTTTTAAAATAAATAAAGCGATTAGTAATCGTATAAGTTTTTTAATCCCTGCAATTGTTTATTAGAGTGTTAATGGTAACCGATATTAAATGACCGGTCGTCTTAAACTTGTTTCAATTTGTAAATCAATGGCTTATAAAATAAAAATTATTGGTTTAGATTAGTTTAGAAAAAACTGATTGACTTGTTTGCGAAAGACATCGTATGCCTCACAGCTACGTTGCCCTTTCATTCTCATTACTGCGCCTTCCCAAGCGCAATGAATAAACTCAGCCAGTTCATAAGCATCGGTGTCTTTACTAAGCTCACCAGCTTTTTGAGCTTCGACCAAGCAATCGCCCATCATCTTAACTATTCTGCACATGACTTGTGTCGTTGCAGCGCGAATGGCCTCGTTTTCATCAGACATTTCTAGGCATAAATTGCCAATAAAACATCCACCTTGAAAACCTTGCTCTTTCTGAGCTTGATGGCCTGCATCAAAGAAGTTAAAAATTCGCGTCTTAGGTGACAACTTGTCATCACATAAGACCGACTTAACCCATTCGATATTTTCATTGGCCGTTTTTTCAATCGCTTCAACGACAAATGCTTCTTTACTAGCGAAATGATTGTAAAACGAACCTTTGGGCACACCAGCCGCATCCACGATCTCTTTAATCCCCGTGCCGTTATACCCTTTGTTAGAGAGTACCCCGATCCCGGCGTCTAAAATATGTTGTCTGCAATGGCCTATTCTTCCCATGGGGAGAATATATGACCGATCGTCTTAAAAGTCAAGTCCGCTATTATAGTTAAAATTTATACATCGATAATATCGCGCCCAAATGGGGTAAAACTCAACTTCATTAGTTTGAAGTGTTGGATGCCAAACGGCAGGCCAATAATGCTAATACACAATAGGAATCCCCAAACCAAATGATTTAACACGACCCAAACTCCTCCGAATACTAACCAGACGATGTTGAGTAAAATATTAATTCCACTGGTAGGGGTGCTATAAGGAAAGCGAGTGGTCACTTCGGAACCGAATGGGAACAGCGCTAAGATCGATAATTTGAAGCATTGGATCCCCCAGGGAATTCCGACGATGGTGAAACAAAGAGCGATGCCCGCGGTGAAATAACCTAAAAACACGAAAAGACCACCTAAAATGATCCATAAGATATTCATCAAAATAGACATGATTTTCCTTGATTGAAATGAGTCTATTTATGATTGATACAATTTACGTACCAATTATTTTTACTATGAAAATCAATCAATTAGCCAACTATGTTAAGCTCATTTTAGTGAGTTTCACTACAATAAGGTCAATGTCATAACACTTGAGTAGGATATCGACCTGATGATTTTTCCTATTAACCTCAATAAATGTAGTTTTGATATCGCTATCCAGATTACGTAGAATCGAAGGTCGAAGGAATAGATTGTTGGTGCCATTCTACTGACTTGTTACATCATGAAAAAATATAGGGATATAACTATGTTGTATTTAAAAAAATCCTCGCTATCGATAATTAATGCTTTAGCCTAAACCTACCATAAATACACATTAAGAATCTGAGCCCATAAAGCAGTGTCCATAAGCAAATTCAAACATAATTTGGCTTCGCAGCTCAAGCTGACGAGTTTTACTTTTATAATATTTCTGGGCTGCTCTTTGGCTTTTGCTGCTCCACTTAAGAAATTTCATCAAATTAGTGAGGATGATGGCTTAGCATCCAACTCCGTCTTCACAACGATCGTAGATAAAAACGGGTTTGCTTGGTTTGCTACAGAATCGGGATTGCAAAGGTTCGATGGAAATAGTTTTAGAACCTATAAACAATCTAATGCAGATACTCCTGGAGTTCAGAACGTTAGTGGCGAAAATATCCGCGCTTTAGTATTAGATTCAAACAATAATATTTGGGTTGGAACTGAAAAGGGATTAGATTTTTATGATTCAAAATCAGAAACATTGACTCATATCAACTTTCCTTCTATAACAAATTCTAATTTAGAAAATTCGAAATGGATGAGAATAAGAACTCTTTATAAACCCTCAGATGAAATTCTCTGGATTGGCAGTTACTTTGGGCTCACTAAGTATAACACTACAACGAAAACTGTGATGCACATTGCTATGCCAGCTGTTCGCACGATTAAGGAACTGAGTAATAGAAATCTTCTTGTGGGAACTTTAAACAAAGGTCTTTATTTGATAAACCCAAATACTAAAGAGATCAAGCAGATAGCTATAAGGGCTAACACGCGCAGAAAGCTTATTGGTTCTGATGAATATACAGCTAAGAACCGCTTTCTAGATGATGTAAGTGTAATAGATATTTTTCAAATTGATAAGTTTCAATATTTAATCTCGACTTGGGGTGAAGGGCTATTGAAATTAGATTATAGAGACATGAGCCTAAAAAACATCCCGCTACCAAATAATGACAAGTTAGTACGAATGACAAGAAACTCAAATGGTAATGCAATCTGGGTCTCAACTTTTTCTAGTCTATACGTTTCTGACACTAATTTAACTAATTTTGAGAATGCTGCCATTCTAAATGAAAAACCGATATCTGATGCAAATCGATTTCGAGATGTGTACTTAGATCGTACAGGAAAAGTTTGGATTTCAACCTATGGGCATGGTGTCTTTGTCCACGATACTGCTAGTTCAAATTTTGAATATTACCGTATATCAAATCGCAAGAATTCAACCAAGAGAACTAATGATATATTCGATATTGTTAACAAAGATGATGGAAACAAAGAAGTCCTTTCTAATTCCAATACTCTAGCTAACTTTAATGTCCATGAGCGTGGGTTCTCCTCAAGTATTAGTATTGGTAATGTAGCAAATGAATTAACTTTCCAAGATCTAAGAATTGCACCTAATGGCGATCGGCTTTTAATGGATGCCTATCAAAACAATCTTTTTCGTTACAAAAAAAATAACCTAGTTACGAGAAAAATAACTGTTCAGGATATCGAAATTCTTAATGAATTTGATTTGAGCTTGAGTGACACTGACAATGAATATGTTTTCGGGGTAGAAAGATCGTCCAGTACTCTAAGTATATTTAAACTAACTCAACAAGGTCAAATAGAGCTATTTGCTAGATCTTCATTATATATAGAAAGCATTAACCATATATCTGATATTTTGGAACTGAACAAGGGAGAATTTCTCATAGCAATAAGAGACCAGCCCTTGGTTAAACTTTTTATCGAAGGAAGTAATCTTGTATTAAAGGAAAAGTCAAAATTCGAAGTAAAAAGTAGCATCATCACATTCCTTACAAGAAAAGATAAGGAACTTTGGTTGGTAACTAACAACCTTAAAGTATGGAAGTTCCCTGACTACAATATCGAAAATCGAGTTCCAGAAAAAGTATTTACTTTACCCGGCAAGAGCACTTCAGCTCTATATAACGAATCGGACGATACGATTTGGGTTGGAATGATAGATGGCCTTTTAAAGCTAGATCTCTCTTCTAGAAATAAGTACTTGTTCGATGAGTTTGATGGGTTGCAGGGAAACGAATTTAATGAAGACGCGGTGCTAAAAGACGATGGTTACTTTTATTTCGCTGGTATCAATGGATTAAATCGCTTTATTCCTGAGAAAGTAAAACCAAAGTTGGCTCCGCTTCCTATCAATTTAACCACGTTAGAAGTTAATACAATCATGGTTTCCCCCTCGTCGATTGGTGTTTTAAAAGAGTCAATCACTAACGCCCTTTCGGTAGCTTTGGACTCGAATGAAGGCAATTTTTCTATTGAATTCTCAGCCCCAACACTTCCCGGAGAACAAAAAAGACTAACCTACGCATACATACTCGAAGGGTTCGAATCAGACTGGCACTATGTCGACTACAAAAAACGGCTAGCCAACTACACCAACATCCCCCATGGCGAATATACATTCCGAGTCAAAGTGAAAAATAAAAACGGTATTTGGAGCGAACAAGATAGAACGCTAGCCATTTCGATTTCACCTCCGTGGTGGTTAACAACTTGGGCTTACCTTGCCTATATATTAACTGTTATTTTAATGTTTTATGCTGCGATTCAATACAGAACCAAAGCTTTAACTCGGCGCTCAAAATTCTTGGAAAAAGAAGTTACTGCCAGAACAAAAGAAGTCGAACAATTATTGGAAAAACAAAACCAGGAATTCGCCAATATTTCACATGAATTTAGAACGCCACTCACTCTGATTTTGGGTCCCATATCAAATGTACTAAAAAAACTAAACCCAAAAACTCAATCCAGCGAAATCAAGCAACTTGAAACAACTCGGCGCAATAGTTACCGACTCCTTAGACTGGTTGATCAACTGTTAAATATCGAGTCCTTCCAAGTGAAATCGATTGTTCAAAAACAACCAATAGCATTTGGTGAAACCACTCGACTAATTGCTGATGGCTTTAGAGAATTAGCTAAAGAAAAGAGCTGCGAGTTTATTGTCGAAGATATCGCACAGATTAACTTTGAATTCACTCCAGATGCCTATGAAAAAATATTGCTAAACTTACTATCCAATGCCTTTAAGTACACTCCCACTAATGGCAAAATTTCCTTAAAAACTAGTATCGAAGGTACAGAATTCATATTGACAGTTTCTGATACTGGAATCGGAATTCCAGTTGAAGAACAGGCAAATATATTCGAAAGATTCAACCGCTCTACTAACGTTAATCAAGAGAACGCGCCGGGCGCTGGAATAGGATTGTCATTGGTTAAAAACTTGGTCGAACTACATCAAGGGAAAATTCAACTCGAAAGCCAACCACAAATTGGAACGACTTTTACCGTTACATTACCCATAGTGAATCCAACCAATAATGCTGAATTTATCTACGGTATCGATGAGTCTCTTATTGACGTAGAACTAATGACTTTAGCGGCACAAACACCAGCAACAAGTCAGGTAGTTTCAGTAGCGGGTGACGAGAATACTAATCGAGAAACGATTCTCATCATTGAAGACAATGATGATATGCGTCATTACATTCAAGAAAGCGTTTCAGCAACTTATAAGGTCTTAACCGCGTCCGATGGTGAGCAAGGTGTTTCAATAGCTGTTCAGGAAATACCAGACCTAATCATCAGCGATATCATGATGCCGAAGCTCGATGGCTATCAAGTCACTAGTCAATTGAGGCAACACACTGCCACCAGTCATATTCCGATTATTTTATTAACCGCCAAGGATGATAAAGTCAGCCGAATGAAAGGCTGGCATGAAAGAGCTGATGAATATCTAACTAAACCGTTCGATGTTAATGAGTTAAATATTCGAATTAAAAGCTTATTAGAAATTAGAGACCTACTCAAACAACGCTTTGCCGATAGTATTTTTAAAGCTGAAGCACCATCAAATTCAACCGACGAACTCGAAAATCAAGAACAAATTTTTATTAAAAACCTAAATAAAGTCATGGAAGAGTTTTACAGCGATCATCAAATCAAGATATCTGAAATCTCATCAAAAGTTGCGATGAGCGATCGTCAATTATCTCGAAAACTAAAAAGTACGGTTGATATGACACCCACAGAATACCTAAGAAAATATCGGTTAGAACGTGCAAAAGACTTACTCTCAAAAGGAGAAACGGTAACAAATACCGCTTTCCAAGTGGGCTTTACTTCTTCAAGCTATTTTACCAGTTGCTTTAAAGCGCATGTAGGAGTCAAACCTTCCGAGTTTACTTCCTCCAAGAAGGCTTGACCTGTTAATAGTTAGAGAACCGGAAGTGTAATGGTTCCTTCTACCGAATCAGCTTCACCTTCTACACGGTAAATATAACGATAAGTCGCAGTATTGACACTTGTGCCGGTATTATCTGCTGCGTATACCCCAGTGCTTGTAGATACGAACCAGCGTCCTTCATCCAAAGAAGTATTAGTATCCGCATTAGCGCTATGGCCTGAGAAAGATTCAACATTTTCATTGGTAGCTAAGGTTACCAAGTTTCTTTCACTTACATAAATGTTAGAGTCATTAACTATTCTAATATTTCTTGAAGAGGTAACAGTGCTTCCATTTCGCACATAACTAATTAAATCCATTTCGAAGAAATCGAGAGTTTGTATTGAAAGCGGAAAATACATTCTTGCAGAAGAATTGTTGTTTGTGGTGGTACTAGCTTCTCCAGCGGTATTGTTTGCAACAATTATAATTCCATTAGTTGTTCCATTATTATTATCAAGTCTAACGTCATTAATATTAAACACGGGTAGCTGAGCCGCCGGAGTTTCAATTTCAAACGCCTTACTATAACTAGGATCGAATTCCAGTCCAGTTTGTTTGTTAAGCAAAATATCGACGTAGTATCTGAATTCACCGGTACCAAGATCTACCACTGGTGTACTCGTCAAAAACGTATCATTATGGCTAAGAGACGTGTTCACCTCTAATTCTTCAGAGGTAAATCCTACCTGTGTAGTTCCTGCCGCAACTAAGTCGGTAGTAGAGTCATTACCTCGTACAACCTTATAAACGTCAGTACGTTCAAGCCTGATAGAGTCGTCTAAAAGACCGATTGGTGCCGAATAGAATTGCTTGAAACTGTAGCTATCCTCATCATCAACTATCGACGATATTGTTGATACTGTCGGAACGCTTGATGAATCTAGCTCTGCTTGCAGAACCATGGATGCAATTCCATCAACTACTTCAACCGCTCTATTCGGATTGTTGGCAAATCCAGAGGTATAGACCGTCATTTCTGTGTCAGTCGATGAACGGATATCCACAGAACCCGATCGATAAGTCACTTCATTTTCGGTTTGAAAGCTCGGCATGTTCAAAATAACTCTTCCAGAACTCTGGTAATTGAATACATACTCTTCAGTTCCCGGATCATAAGTTACATCTAATGGGCCAAGAAATTGATCGGATGCGAAGAATTCGATATTAGGTAGATAGGTACCAGCTCTATCAATCACTGATAATCTTAGTTCCACTGGCATATAAGCAGTAGTGATATCAACTAGCATGGTCTCTAGTTGGAGCGCTTCAGAAGCGGTTAAAATGATTGAATTACTACCATAATATGAGAAATTTTGAGGAGTAAAGTCAACAACCCCGTCACCATCAATATCGCGATCAGCTGTGACGATATAATTCAGATCCTTGGGTATGGTAATGGTATAAAGCTGAGTTTGCTCATCATAGCTAGAGCGAATAATATAATCGTCGAGCCCGGATATTATCGAAACATTAGAAAACGCACTTGAAGGGTTGTACTCAAAGACAATCCCCTCAACTGATTCATCGGTTTCGGCATCTAAGATTGAGTAAGTTTTAACCACGCCTTCCGACACTTCTAAATCGCCAACTGATTGCATGGCCGTTTGCCCTTGCTCAACAGTGACGGTTTTGCCATAGAACATGCGCGACATAAACTCATCATTTTCACTTTCGACTAGAATTTGGATATCGCTGTTAACTGGTAGCTCTTCGATGGTGAACTCACCATTCACTGCGATTGATTCTCTCCATTCGTTGCCAACCTTAACTTTAATGGTCGCAGCCACAGTCAAACTAGGATCTTCTTCCATGATGACTTTACCGAAAAGGGAAATCGGATTTTCCGTGGTGGTTACTTGACCTTGTAGAATCTCATTTTGAGCTTGCAGAGCTGCTGCAACACTATCGTCATTCTTGTCTTCTACTTCAAAACAGCCAGAAACCGCTGTTACCGCTAGCCCAACGGCAAATACTTTAGATATCTTATACATACAATAATCCCTGAAATTAAATTTACTACTATCAGGAAGATGAGCAGACAAAGGGTTAGCGGGCAAAAGGGATTTGACAACCAGTCCTTGGTAGAGCGTATCTTCCATTAATTTTTAGTGATCTTGAGTATTTGGAATGGCTCTAATTACTAGATTTAAAGAAACATAAACCTAGGAAAAGCTTAGCCAACTCAATCACTGGCGGGGATTATGAGTGAAAATTGGGGAGTAAAATATCAGAATTCGGACAAATGTTATCAAAATTTGGACATTTTAGGGATTTGTCTCAGAAACAAATAGGCACGCTGCAAAACTTATGATTTATTGACACAATAATTATTGAATGACTAGATATAACAAGCTGTAAGATATCTTGATTTAACTTGGCACTTGTATTCTAAATACTACTGCTTACCAATAAAACCTACTAGAAAGCTTTTAAGCAACACGATAAGCCGGATCAACCTTTTCTGCTTTTGCGACTCGATGAGTCGGATCAACCTTTTCTGCTTTTGCGACTCGATGAGTCGGATCAACGGTTTCTGCTTTTGCGACTCGATGAGCCGGATCAACTTTTTCTGCTTTTGCGACTCGATGAGCCGGATCAACGGTTTCTGCTTTTGCGACTCGATGAGCCGGATCAACGGTTTCTGCTTTTGCGACTCGATGAGCCGGATCAACGGTTTCTGCTTTTGCGACTCGATGAGCCGGATCAACGGTTTCTGCTTTTGCGACTTGGTAAGCCGGATCAACGGTTTCTGCTTTTGCGACTCGGTAAGCCGGATCAACGGTTTCTGCTTTTGCGACTCGGTAAGCCGGATCAACGGTTTCAGCTTTTGCGACTCGATGAGCCGGATCAACGGTTTCTGCTTTTGCGACTCGATGAGCCGGGTCAACGGTTTCTGCTTTTGCGACTCGATGAGCCGGGTCAACCTTTTCTGCTTTTGCGACTCGATGAGCCGGATCAACGGTTTCTGCTTTTGCGACTTGGTAAGCCGGATCAACGGTTTCAGCTTTTGCGACTCGATAAGCCGGATCAACGGACTCTTCTATTGTTAACATTTGAGGAACGTTTGTAAAAATAAGCTCAGTCGAAGCTAACGTATACACCGAACTCTCTTGTCCAGAAAAAGCACCTAAACCACTATTACTTGCAAAACCTATCAAACAAATAAAGCTTAAAGAGATTGATTTAATTAAAGTCTTTGTCTCACCTTTGAGTTGGAACATCTTTGTCATAACCTACTACCCCACCACTACTTGCATCTCATAATGCAATACAAATTAAGAAAAATTTTATTTATGCTATTTGGCAATATACAGAGCTTAAGTGTAAAGATCAACAAATGAGAACTAGATCACATGCAGCTAATCAAAACTTCTCAAAATGAGATTAACCCTGTGTTTTGTTTGCATAAACAAAACAACTGGTCAATATGTAACCAATTTGGAGGGGTTTTTGTTGGTGAAGCGTAAGAAATTGAGAGGCAGGTTTCAGAGAATTTGCCAAAGAATTGTCGCCTGAGATGGATTCAGGTATTTTGAGATAATCTTTTATGTATCGAATTTGAGCTTAATTAGGGGATTTTAGAATGGCGTTTATAGGTTGAAATGCACCTAATTTTGACTAAGCAGAGAAGTTGGTCACGTTATCCGCAATATCGTTGAGGAACTCTGATGTTTCCCATTTCTTAGATAGTAGCTTTTCTAACTCTTGATGGCTGACCGGTCGACTAAAGAAATAACCTTGGATTACTCGAGCTTTACTTCGCCATAAATGATCGCACTGCTCCTTACTTTCGACCCCTTCAATGACGACATCAAGCTCCAAATTACTGGCGATATCGATAATCGCCTTCACAATGTTGCCGTCTTGTTTACTGTTTTCGACATTTTGAATGAAGCTTTTGTCTACTTTAAGAACATTAAGTGGCAAAGTTTTTAGCTGAGCAAGGGACGAATACCCAGTACCAAAGTCATCGAGCGCTAAATTTATCCCAAGTTCTCTTAACTCTTCCATTTGAATAATGGTTTGATCTATTTCCTGGACACACACACTTTCGGTAAGCTCCAACTCCAAATATTGCGGACTCAACGACTCTTGTTCCAAGATACTCTTAACTTCAGCTGTTAAATCACGATGCCAGAATTGATGGGCTGACAAGTTGACACTCATACGACCACGCATCACTCCCGACTCAACCCATTCCCGAGTCTGTCTTATCGCTTTTCTTAGGATCTGATGACCAAGCGGTTGAATCAAACCTGTCTCTTCCGCTAAGTGTATAAACTCATCGGGACTAACAAAACCGAATTTTGGATGAGTCCAACGCGCTAAAGCTTCCATTCCAGAAACTCTACCAGTGTTCAAATCTACTTTTGGTTGATAGGCTAATTCAATTTCACCGCGCTCAATGGCTCTACGAAGCTCATTTTCCATCGCCAGCTTTTTGCGGGCTTTGTCGTTAAGTTCTACAGAGTAGAAATGGTAAGAGTTTAAGACTTCCTTTTTCGCTTCATACATAGCTGTGTCAGCATTACGCAAGAGCTTTTCAGCCGTAATGCCGTCATCGGGTGATATAGTAATACCAATAGAAAAATTAAGATTGAGTTTTTGGCCTTTAATATAAACTGGCTCGTTTAATTCTTTTAGCATAGATTCTGCAAACGACGCGACTTCCGTGGAAGATTGAATATCATCTCTGATAATCACAAACTCATCACCGCCGACTCGAGCAATGGTGTCACCATCTCTATTTCTGTTGATCAATCTCTGGGCCACTTCGTTAATCAACATATCACCCACATTGTGACCAAGCGAGTCGTTAACTCGCTTAAAATTATCAATGTCGATAACGAAAATAGCAAAACGCTCACGTCTAATACGCGTTTTTTCAATCGTTTGATTGAGTCGATCATATAAACAGGCTCGATTAGGAAGCCCTGTTAGAGCATCAAAATTGGCAAGTTTTCTAAATTCTTCTTCGGCCCGTTTGTGGAAGGTGATATCTGAAAATACACCAACATAGTATCGAACATAACCTTTCTCATCCAAAATGGTATCAACGGAAAGTTTTTGTGGGAAAGGGTCACCGTCTTTTCGCTCAGCCCAGACTTCTCCCTGCCAGTTGCCTTTTTCCATTAGACTCAAACGAATACGTTGAATAATATTTACCGATTGTTCTGAAACATCTGGGAACCAGAGTTCTTCACCTTTTTTCTCTGCAAATGAGAATCCAGTGATTTTTTCGTAAGAAGGATTACATTCGATCAAACGCCATTTAGCATCTCTTATCCAAACGCCATCAGATGTTGTTCTAAAAGCTTGTCCAAGTCGTTCGATCTCTTCATCTTTACGGTGAATTTCCGAAACATCTTTTTGAGTGCCGGACATTCGAACCGGTAAGTTGTTTTCATCACGCTCAACCACTTTGGCACGATCCTGAATCCAGCGCCATTCTAATTTGTCATCTTGGATTCGATAGGCGGCTTCGAATGAATCGGTTTTTCCGCTTAAGTGTTCATTTAGTGCAAGTCTTACTCGATCAACATCATACTTATGAATATAAGTAGAAAGCTCTTTTAAATTTCTGGAGAGTTTAGAACAGTTAATATTTATATTTTTATCTGCGTCAGAGCGAAGCACTTCACCAGAACGAATGTTCCAATCCCAGATTTCATTGCCGCCACCCCAAAGACTAAGTCGCAGACGTTTTTCGCTTTCTTCGACTGTTTTTTGTGTGAGTAATTCAGCTCTTCGTTTCTGCCAGATTAAATAGAGGAACATAGAAAGCAGAGATCCCACTATCAGTGTATAGATAATTTTAGCTACACCACTGAACCACCAGGGCGAATTAACAGTTATAGATTTTGATTCTAACTTCGATTCCCATTTACTTCCCTTTTTTCTCACTTGAAGCTCAAACGTGTATTCTCCTGAGCTAACATTAGTGTATGTTGCTACCCTAGAATTTGAAGGGGATTTTATCCAGTTTTGGTGCAAACCTCGAAGCCGATAGCGAAATTCAAGCTTTTCTGGGCTTCGATATTGAGGACTAGTATAGCTAAGTGAAAATGGTGTTTGATCGAACTCTAATTGTAGTTCACTTTGCAACTCAATTGACTCGATAGAACTCGATTCATTTTCCTGAGAAATCGCTTGCTTGTTGTTGGCTATTTTTAGTTCATTAATAATTGGCGATTCTAAATGCGTATCATCGATTATTAAATTAGGGAAAAAGCGACTAAAACCTAAAGTTCCTGCTACATATAAATATCCATTTTTGGCTTTAAGTTTCGCAGTGTTAAATTCATCTCCTTGAAGTCCGTCTTTTTGTCGATAGACACTACTAGAAAAATCATCCAAGTTGATTGATATGAGCCCCAAATTTGTCGTTGCCCATATTCGCGCTGAGTTAAAGTCTGGTATTACTGTGTATACAGTATTATTGATCAATCCACTATCTTCGTCCAAGTTAATAATGGAATCGTTTTCCGAGACTACGAGTATTCCATTAGAAAGCGTCGATGCCCAAATCTTGTTTTTCCAGTCTACTGCTACATCTGTTATATCGTACCCTTCCGTACCTTGAATGAGCTCATTTGTCAGCAGAGATTTGTTATTCCTAACTCGATACACCCCTGATTGGTTAGTACCGATAATATATTCTGATTGCGAAATGGCATGAAATGCAGTGGGTGATTTTATCTTTGACTGTGCTACGACAACAGCCTCTCCAACCTTCAATGAATCAGTCCTCAAAGCTGTTAAGCCGCTTTTTTCAAAACCTACCCAGACTAACTCCCCCTCTTTATCAATTTCAATAAATCCTACATCTTGATCTTGAATACTTCCAACGGTGTATTTTTTTAGCAAATTAGATGAAATGTCATAATAAAATAGTCCGCTCGAGGTTCCAATTAGAAGACTGTTTTCGTCTAAGCATACTATAGAGGTGATTCGTTCTTCGAAGCTTGATCCATTGAAAGACAAAGATTTATGTTCAAAAGCCATTGTTCTAGCATCGAATTTAACCACTTCTCCCAATTCCGTACCAAACCAAACACTATTATCTTTGCCTTCTGCAATGGAAAATATTACGGGATCGTTCAACCCTTTAGCGAGATCAACGCTTTTCCCAAATGTTTCAAACAACCGGCTCGTTGGGTAGTGCTTACCAACTCCGCCACCGCGTGTACCGACCCAAACCGTTTTATCTCTACTCTGATAGATTTTGAAAACTAAATTTGACGAAAGGGCTGTCGAAGCGTTTTGAGATTGTACTAGTCTAGTTGTATTTTCAGTCACGTTTTGAATTACTAGGCCCTTATCTGTTCCGAACCAGAGATTGTTTTCTTCGTCTTGATGGATGTTTCTCACATACCCACTAGGTAAATTAACATCATATTCTGAAACAGTTAGTTCATTCCTATGCAGCTTGAATAAACCGGTTCCCCATGTGGCTACCAAAACCCTATCAAATGAATCTTGAAAAATATCTATTACATTATTACTGAACTCAACAGGGGCACCAGAAGAATTCTTTGCTGGCATTACCGGACTAAACTCTAGTGAGTTTCTATCAAACCTAAAAAGACCAGCACCAAGAGTTCCGACCCATAATCGCTTCCTACTATCTTCCAGTATCGCCCGCACTTTATTTTGCGGGTAATTCCTAATCTCCGCGAGAAAAGGTTCTATTGAACTTAAGCCCGCACCAGTCCCTACCCAAATAAATCGGTCTGAGCTCTGATATAACTCTCTTATTTGATTGGCCTTAGTTTGCTCACTCTCGATATTCGATAACTCAATATTTTTAAAGTTATCAAACTCTTTTTGATATAAATCTAAGCCACCGTCAGTTCCAACCCAGAGTCTCCCAATGTCATCTATGAGAAGCACCCTAACAACATTATTAGACAAACTATTCTCGTCTAACCGACTATGACGATAATTAATAAACTCAAATCCATCATACTTAACTAACCCATCTTCCGTGGCAAACCACATAAAGCCATCATTATCTTGGGCGATGTCATACACGACACTCGATATCATGCCATCTTGTTTATCTAAGGTATGGAATTGGAATGCTGGTTCTGCGAGAAGAGTAGAAGGAAAAAGGGTGGCACAAATGAGTAGGTAGAATGCTGCGCACATAGAAATTAATCTATTTGAAACAGTCAGCATACTTCTATTAAATCCCATAATAACTACGTGCAATTCTACTCTGTTTACTCATGCGAGATTAAAATATAGTTGAGATATCGCAATCTGCCATTTTTATTAAAAGAAATGGTTAACTCGTTCCCCTACCTAGCCAGAAACGTGAACTACGTCACACTTTACAATTGAGATATCAATGTTACACCCGCACAGACTATCAAAACCATAGATTGATTGTATTAGACTATTTTTTGACATTACTAGATAATCCAATCCATTGAATCAATATTAAATCTCAGGAAACACTACTAGATGAAAAAGATAACTATTTTTGGCAGACCCGGGTGCGGCTATTGTAGTCGAGCTAAGCAGCTGTGTGAAATAAAGAATTTCGATTTTAAATATGTCGATATTTGGGAAGAAGGAATAAGCAAAGAAGATCTGGCTAAAACCATCGGTCGACCTGTTGACACGGTTCCTCAAATATTCCACGGTAATGACCACATTGGCGGATTCACAGAATTTGAAGCTTTCGTTCGAGAAAACGCTTAATTTAAAGTATTCTTCGATTAAATAGCCAAGAGTGATTAAAAGCGGGCTAATTAGCTCGCATCACACCCTAATTTTAAGGATAATAGCTGTCCATTTTTAAGCCGCTGAATGTACCAGCGGCATTACACCGGAAACAAGGGCTATTATCTGTGAAAGACGTGGTGGAAACTTGGTTAAACGACGCCATTAACGAGTTAAAAACTCAAGGTATCATTCCAGCCGAATTTAGCGCTCAAGCTAAACTAACTCATACTAAAGATAAATCGCATGGCGACTTTGCGTCTAACGCGGCGTTAATGCTTGCCAAACAAGCAAAACGCCCGCCTCGCGAAGTAGCTCAACTAATCGTTGATATCCTAGGTGAACGATCAGAAATCGCAAAGATGGAGATTGCTGGACCTGGTTTTATCAACTTTTTCCTCAGCCAAGAAGCCGCCACCCAAGTTATTCAAGACATTTTGCAACAGCAAGATAAATTTGGTCACAACAACAAAGGCGAAGGTAAAAAAGTCGGTGTTGAATTTGTATCTGCTAATCCGACGGGACCTCTGCATATCGGTCACGGCCGTGGCGCTGTGGTTGGGGACTGTATCGCACGCCTACTAGAAGCGACTGGATGGGATGTCACTAGAGAATTTTATTACAACGATGCTGGCCAACAGATTAATAACTTGGCGGCATCAGTACAAGCTCGTTGCAAGGGACTTGGTCCTGACTCAGATGAATGGCAAGACGACTGGTATCAAGGTCACTATATAAAAGATGTGGCAGCAGATTACTTAGCTGGTGAAACGATTGACGCTGCAGACAAACACGTAACCGGAAAAGCCGATGTCGAAGACCTAAAAGCCATTCAAGAATTTGCGGTGGCCTATTTACGACGTGAACAAGATTTAGATCTTAAAGCCTTCGATGTTGGATTTGATGTTTATTTCCTCGAATCCTCATTGTATGAAAATGGTGATATAGAAAAAACAGTAGAAGCCTTAGTGAATGCCGGACACACTTACGAAAAAGATGGCGCATTATGGCTAAAGACCACCGAGTACGGTGATGACAAAGATCGTGTGATGCGAAAGTCTGAAGGTGGCTATACCTACTTCTTGCCCGATGTGGCTTACCACGTCAACAAATGGCAACGAGGGTTTACTCGAGTAGTCGATGAGTTTGGTGCCGACCATCACAGTACCGTTAATCGAGTCAGAGCGGGATTACAAGCGCTTGACCTTGGTATTCCAAAAGGTTGGCCCGAAGTGGTTTTACATCAAATGGTGACCGTAATGCGTGGCCAGGAAGAAGTAAAGATTTCTAAGCGTGCCGGTAGCTACGTGACTTTGCGCGATATCATTGATGAAGTGGGTCGAGATGCCACACGCTATTTCCTAGCCGCAAGACGCTCTACTTCACAGATGACCTTTGATTTGGAATTAGCTAAATCTCGCACCAATGACAACCCTGTTTATTATGTGCAATATGCTCATGCTCGGATCTGTTCAGCGTTTAGAAAACTCGAAGAAGTGGGACAAAAGTTTGACCAATCTCTCGGAATGGACAATCTATCACTATTGACACTCGATCAAGAGCTTGCGTTAATGGATAAGATAAATCAGTATCCGGGCTTGGTAGATGTCGCAGCAAGTAATACCGAGCCTCATGTGGTTGCTCACTACTTACGTGAATTGGCGGCTGAATTACATGGCTATTATCAAGCCGGAAGAGACTCCGACGAAAATCGATGGATAGTCGACAATCCACAATTGACCAATGCTCGCCTTTGCTTAATAAAAGCGGTTAAGCAAGTCATTGCTAACGGTTTAGGGCTTCTAGCAGTTAGCGCTCCAGAAAAAATGTAACTTCATTGTTTTATCAGGATTAAAAATTTAGCTTTTATATGGCAAAAGATTACGCAAAGAAAAAGAAAGGACGCAAAAAGTCGGGCGCAAGCCGGGGTAACGAAAGTTCTGTATCAAAGAGTATGGTGTTTTTCGTTATGTTATTGGTCAGTGGACTAATTGCGCTGCTGGTATATTTGAAATGGTATATGCCTGAGAAAAAAACAGGTAATGTTCCAACGACACCCGCGGTTTCTCAAAAGAGTCACTCAAGTGAACCCAAAGTTGATTCCAAACCCGGCAAGCAACAAGCTTCATCCGATAAAACGGAAGATGCTGATATTCCTTTTTATAAAACGCACGAAGAGATCGTTAATAAGAAAGTCGAAATTCCGATCGAAGATTTGAAGCTACCGGAAAATGCTAACAAATTTGTGTATTTGATGCCCTGTGGTTCCTTTAGAGATATGTCGCGAGCTGAGGAATTAAAAGCGCAAATTGCATTGGTTGGCTATGAGTCAAAAATCAACCAAGTCGATGTTGAGTCTGGCACTTGGTATCGAGTGGAGCTTGGTCCCTACGGTAGCAAACGAAAAGCGGAATCAATCCGTCACCGACTGCAAGATAATGGACATAACTACTGTAAGATTTGGCCTAAGAAAGTATCTTAATATTAGTTTTTAAAACTTCATATACTGAAAAGATCTAAAGCATTCACCACGGAGGCACAGAGAACACGGAGGAAAGACTAAATTTTGGATTAAATGACCCCCTATCTAAAGTCTTTGTCTTTTGCCTAGCGGCTATAACGGGGAAGTGAAATTCATGAGTCAGCGGGTAGACAAGAAAAGTGAATGAGCGCCAGCGAGCTCTTTTCTTCCGCTGACTCTCGTTCAACAAATACGGACTATTCAGGCTTAGAAAAACTATCCGCGAGTAATCAACCAGTTATCTTCAGCGAAAAAAGCTTTTGGCTACTTTTGCCTTTTCGCAAAAGTAGCTCGCAGGCAAGCTTCAGCGCTGCGAAACCGCACTTAAAACTAAAAGAAGCCGTCAAAGAGTGAAGTGAAGGTGACGTTCACCTTCTTGTTAAAGGGCTACCTCCTCTAAAACCTCAATAGCAACATCAATATCAGAACGATCCGTCTGCCAATTACTTAAAGCCGCCCGAATAATTTTCTTACCTTGCCACTCACCCGGGCTTAAGAAAATCCGGCCATCACGATTAATCGCGTCTAGTCTTTTAGCCGTCAGTAAATCGCTTTGCTCAGCATCCAGTCCCTGGCAGTTAGGTCGAAACAAAACCACATTCATTTGGCAGGGATAAACTAATTCATAATCTTCAGATTGTTCAATCCAACGTGCTAAAGACTTGGCACAATCAATATTGGATTTGATCCATTGTGTAACACCCTCTTTCCCATAAGCCAGCAAACTCAACCAAACAGGGAAAGCTCTAAAGCGACGAGAATTTTCGACACCGATGGACATAAAACTTGGCACGTTACCCGCATTAACCAAATAAGGCGCAGGCACATCAAAACTAGCTTCTAACAATTCCAAATGTCGAGTTAAAAACACACCACTATCATAGGGAACATTTAACCATTTATGACAATCAACGGTAATTGAATCCGCAAATTCTAAACCTTTAGTTTTGCCGTCAACACCATTGACCAGTCGCTCAAATAAGCCAAACGCCGCATCCACATGAAGCCAGGCGTTGCATTGTTTTGCAAGCTCGGCAATCTTAACTAGGTCGTCAAAGTCAGTCGCTGTCACCGTACCTGCGCTAGCAATAATTATTTTGGCTTTGCTGTTACTTTTTTCAAGCGCCGTCTTAAGCGCATTAGTATCCATCACTTCTGAATTTTCCAATGCAGCCACTTTGGTTACATGACGTTGACCCAATCCAGACATGCCCAAACTTTTGATCATGCTTGCGTGCGGTGTGGTGGTAAAAATTTCAACATCGAGACCATAAACACCTTCTTTAGCAACATCAATGTCTTGCAATTTGCCTGCATATTGTCTTGCGACGCATGCGCCAATAAAGTTGGCGGAAGTCGCTCCTGTTGTCATTAAACCTTTAAATGTTTGTGGTAAATAAAATAACTCACAAAGCCACTGAATCGTTTGCCACTCAACATCGGTTGCAATAGAGTCGCCTTCTTTAGAGACATTTTGATCAAAGGTTGTAACCAACCAATCGGCAAGTGTTGAGACAGGGGTTGCACCGCCCGTTACAAATCCCCAATATCTTGAGCCACGGGCTGCAGAAAGTTGCGGGATAATACTATCTTTTAAATGGCTGATTGCTTGCTCTAGGGGCATACCTGAGGGTGGCAAATTTGCCTGTGGTAATTGCACATCAAGTTTACCCACTTTTTGATTGTCCAAGTTTTCAATAAAGGACTTTGAAATCGATTCGAAAACCTGAAAGTAATCTTGTAATTGGTTCCAGTCATCTTTGCTTGGGTGCATTGATTCGTCCTCTGTAGTCGATGGTGTCTCGGCGTGTTAGTTAGCAATCATATTTGTTACACCAATTTAAACGCTGATAACCAAATAGTCACTATACAGATAGGTTCTGTTCGGATTAAAATCTGTTCGCATTAATTAATTCTAAGGTTTAGGGTATGACTATAAAAGTAGGCATTAACGGCTTTGGCCGTATGGGGCGACTTGCTCTACGTGCTATCTGGGAACATTCGAATCTAAAAGTGGTTCAAATTAATGATCCTGCTGGCGACTCCGCCACCATGGCTCACCTATTGAATTTCGACTCGATTCATGGGATCTGGTCACATACAGCTGACTCCGATAGCCAAAACATCATCATTGATAACCAGTCGATTCGATATACTGAGTTTGGTAGCTTAGCTGAAAATGATTGGTCTGAATGCGATATTGTGATTGAAGCATCGGGCAAGTTTAAAACTCAACATCTGCTAAGTGAATACCTACAACAAGGCGTCAAAAAAGTCGTTGTCACGGCCCCGGTAAAAGAAGCCGGTATTGCGAATATTGTAATGGGGGTTAACCACTCCATTTATAACCCAGTGCAACATAATATTGTGACTGCTGCCTCTTGTACGACTAATTGCCTCGCGCCAGTGGTTAAAGTCTTGCACGAATCAATTGGTATTAAACATGGTTCCATGACCACGATTCACGATATTACCAACACCCAAACCATTTTAGATGCTCCCCATAAAGATCTCCGTCGTGCTCGTTCATGTGGTACTAATTTAATTCCGACTACCACCGGTTCGGCCACCGCCATTACTCATATTTTCCCAGAGCTTAAAGGAAAACTTAACGGCCATGCGGTTAGAGTGCCAATCGCTAATGCGTCTCTGACGGATTGTGTCTTTGAAATGAATCGACCAACTAATGTCGAGGAAATTAATCAGCTGATGCAAAAAGCGGCCGAGGGTGAGTTAAAAAACATCTTGGGCTATGAGACACGACCGTTAGTTTCCGTCGATTATAAGACCGACCCGCGTTCTAGTATTGTGGATGCACTTTCAACCATGGTGGTAAATGATACTCAGGTGAAACTCTATCTTTGGTACGACAACGAATGGGGCTATATCAATCGAACCATTGAACTAGTCCAATTGGTAGCTGACTCTATAGATTAATTTCATGCCTTCAATCAAAGACCTTCCATCCAACGTCAAACAGTACATTTTGGTGACGGCCAACTATTGGGCTTTTACCCTAACCGATGGCGCTCTAAGAATGTTGGTGGTTTTGCATTTTCATCAACTCGGCTACTCACCCTTTGCAATAGCCATGCTATTCATCTTTTATGAGTTCTTTGGCGTAGTCACCAACCTCCTCGGCGGATGGCTTGGGTCATTAGCCGGCTTAAATCGAACCATGAATATCGGTTTAGCCATTCAGGTTTTTGCCTTGCTTATGTTAGTGGCTCCCGATGAATATCTAACCGTTGTCTGGGTGATGATTGCGCAAGCTTTGTCGGGTATTGCTAAAGATCTCAATAAAATGAGTGCCAAAAGTGCGATTAAGTTTTTGGTCTCTAGCGACCAAGCGGGAACCAAGCTTTATCGATGGGTGGCTTTATTGACCGGTTCAAAAAACACTATGAAAGGCGTTGGTTTTTTCTTAGGCGCCATATTGTTGCAAGTATTCGGATTTCAAAATGCCGCGTTATTTATGGCGGTGGTGCTGAGTTTTATTTTACTGATTAGCTTAATAAAACTTGAACCAGGAATGGGCAAAGCCAACACTAAACCAAAATTCTCTCAGCTGCTTTCAAAGAGCCGTCCTATTAACTTTCTTTCAAGCGCTCGCTTCTTTTTATTTGGCGCGAGGGATATTTGGTTTGTAGTAGCGCTTCCCGTTTATTTATCGAGCCAGCTGGGTTGGACTTTTTGGCAAGTTGGGATCTTTATGGCGCTATGGGTGATTGGTTATGGAATCATTCAAGCCAACGCGCCAAAAGTTACCGGCCAGCTAAATCCAGAAAAGAATATTAAACTCTGGTCTACTATTTTGACCTTAGTGACACTGGTAATCGTTATTTTGTTTGGATTTACTTCTCTCTCACCAACATTGGTGCTAATTATTGGATTGATTATTTTTGGTGCGGCATTTGCGATTAATTCATCGCTGCATAGTTTTTTAATCGTCCATTATTCTAGTCATGATTCAGTGTCGATCGATGTTGGTTTTTATTATATGGCTAATGCGGCTGGACGGTTAGTGGGGACCATTTTGTCTGGGTGGGTTTATCAGCAGGCGGGGTTGTTGAGTTGTCTAGTTGTGTCGACGATTTTTATCGCTTTGGCAAGCGGTTTAAGCTTTTTTCTAAATGAAAAAGACTGATTTAATTAAGCTTTTGGGGAGAGCTAAACTCAAAGGCGTTTCGCACCGCTTCGCTTGCGTGCGAGTAACTTTTGGCCAAATCACCAAAAGTAACCAAAAGTGCTTTTCGCTGAAATAACTAGCTATATATTTGTTGAAAGATCTTCTATGCCTAAAGGGTTCCAACTTGTTGAACGAGAGTCAGCGGAAGAAAAGAGCTCGCTCTCGCTCGTTTACTTTTCTTGTCTACCCGCTGACTCATGAGTTTCACGTCTCCGTTATAGCCGCTAGGCGGGTAAACCTTTACAAAGCCATTCCCGCACTAATTACGTGTAAAGAAAGAATGCTCGAAGTAAGTAACATTGGGATGGGCCTCGCAGACGAACAGGTGGTGGGCGACCCACCGAAAATCAGGAAAAAACATCAGGCCAATTTCGGTAGCCTAGTGCCAACGACCTAGCCTTTTTGCCTTCTTTTTTGGCTAGAAAAAAGAAGGTCGCAGTCAGAGCGCCAGCGCTGCGAAACGCCCTTGAACTTTAAGATTAAAAAACCTTTTTAAATATGCCCCCTATTTCCCTCGAAGTTGTTTCAACAACTTGATCAACTCACTATCACTTGAAATCTCCTCACTAGCCTCATAAAGCGCATCAATCAACACTTTATCACCATTAGCTTGGTCAGCGACTTTAGAGAGTAAACTCGAAAGCTCAAAATCAGAGGAAATTTCGTCCGCTGCTACTTGAACCAAAGAGACTAATTGTTGAGTCGTTAAGTTCTTATTGATGAGCTTTGAAAAAGCTCTTCTCATTTCAAAATCAGACGAGATACTCTTAGATAATTCGAGGTACGAGTCAAATAGAGCTGGATCAGCTAATAAATTTTCATCAGCTTTTAATAATAAGCTAGCAAGTTCAAAGTCAGATTGAATGCTATCAGCCGCTGCTAGCATTCTGCCAAGAAAAGCTTTGTTGACAGTTTGGTTATCAAGAAACGTCTCGAACAAGCTTCTCATTTCAAAATCTGATTGAATCGAACTAGCGGCTTTAAAGAAAAGTACTTGGGCATCGTCACTATTTGATAAATGATTAACTGATTTCTTCAGCAAGTTGGCTAACTCAAAGTCCGATTGAATCGTTTGACTTGCAGCGAATAATTGTTGCCAGCCTTCGTCGTCTAGTGACTGTGAACTAACCACAACCTTCAGTACATTAGCTAACTCGAAATCAGATTCAATAGATTCTGAGAGTGAGATTAATTTCTCTAAGTTGCTATTAGAAAGCTGACTAATACTCAGCAACTCTTTCATATAAAGACCTGTTACATAGTCAGTCTGAATTAACTCTATCTCTTCTAGAACGGCTTGGTCTCCACCTCGTTTCTTAAATCGAGCAACTCTTTCTTTAACGTTAAGCCCAGTTCTTCTGAGTAATTCGGGTAACACCGATGCAAGCCATTTCTTCGCGTTTTGATCAAATTCTTTTTTATCACCGTCAACGTAATATTTGTATTCAACACTATCATCCCCATCACGCTCAATTTTGATTTTTATTTCATCTTGACCGGGTTGTTTGACGCTGTAGCTTAGATAGCTATCTTCTGGAAATTCTAATATTTCGGTTTCGTCCTCCGAAAGCTTCATATCACCAGTTAGTTTAGCTTTGGTTCGAGTTTTAATCCCATCGTGATTGGAATGCGAATTAAATGATCTTGTACCAGTTTTGGTTGAGTAGCTATTTTGAGAAAAATTCCCTTTTTCATCGGCATGCAACATAGACACGCTGCAGCCAGGTAGAACAATTAACACCAATAATGAGAATGTTAAACACAACCCGATGGTCGAAGATTGGGTTCGATTAACAGAACTAGAGAGTAATGCCTCGACACGAGTTAACAATTGGCTTTTATTTGATTTCATTGCGGGTACCCACTGATTTTGACTGGAAGTTAAATTATTTTTAGCGGTTATCAAAAGCGCTTCGGCTAGCGCTCTAGAATTACCAGTCGACTCTTCGGCAAACTGGTCACTGCGTTGCTCTGCGATTTGATTTATCTTAGTAAACAAAACCTGATTGAGCGGTTGAAAGTAGAATAAGCTGTTATAGAAGATGATCGTTTTTCGCCATAGGCTATCTTTGCGTAAAATATGCCCTAGCTCATGAGCCAAAGCGGCTTCGACTTGTTCATCGTCATATTGCAGGGCAAACCCATTAGGCAAAACGATCTCTCGTTCACCGAATACGATCGGAGATTGAATCGTATCGACTTCGGATAGAATAATTGGCTTTCTAATACTTAATCTTTTGGTTAGGCGATGCAAAATTTCAATGACTTTTGGGGAATCTATTTGCTTTCGAGAACTTAAAAACTGGTTAAGCTGATAAATTTTAAAAACTCTTATAGTGACTAACAAGCCAGCGCCGACTAACCAACTAAACACCAGTACTTGCCACCAATTCCAGGAAGAGTTGTTTCTTCCTTTAGATAGAGCTGAGCCCGTTTTTTCGGAACCTGACTTGCTGGGCTCTTTTATTCTAGTATTATCTGTTGTCAGGCTTTGCTGAGGGCTTTTTGCCTTAGTTTCAGCCTTCTGGCGAACATCTGCCAAATTGCTAATGTCTTTAGGAGGAGGTGCAGCAACTTTTGATTGTTGAATTTCAAGCTTAGAGATTGCCAATTGAGAAGAGGTTACTCGCCATTCAAATGAATAGAGTACCGCAGTGATAGCGCCAGCAAATAGTGCACATTTAACTATGATTTCCCCAGCTCGGTCGGACTTAATCCAGTTAAAATGCAGACCGGTCAGTACTGTTCCAACAAATAAAGTGCTGTGTATCCAATAGTTAATTAAAAACTCAACGCCCAACAACAACCAAGATTCAGTCATTGTGCTTCTCCTTGTCGATCAACTTTTGAATTTTAGCGATATCGTCTTGTTTGACTTCGTCTTGCGCAACTAAGTGATGCACTAACTCAGAAGGATTTCCGTCAAATAAATGATTGAGTATGTTAGATAACATGGAAGTTTTTACATCTGACTCTGAAATAGCGGGAGTATAAAAGAATTGACGTCCCTGCTTTTCGGCATTGACGATTTCTTTCTCATGCATTCTCTTGAGCAATGTGGCAACGGTTGTCAGTGCCATTGGTTTTTGTTCGCTAAGAAGCTTCTGTGCCTGGCTGACACTCAGTCGCTGATGTTGCCACAACACCTTCATGACCAGCAGTTGCAGCTCACTTAATTTGACCGACTTTTTGTTCGAGTTTTTTGAATTAGACGTCATTCACGCGCTCCACCATTTGATTCGACTTCTCCTCGATCAGATTTAACCGATGGTTATTCTGAGATAAACAAAGCCTTTTAACTACACTTGTAGTTTAAGTTAATACTACACCTGTAGTTTGTCAACCAATAATTTGTGGAATTGATTAGCTAAATGTAACTAATTAAGAACGATGCAGATAGGAGAGGATGCAGAATAAGCGCTTAGTTTCAAGACTAGCGCTTATTCTATTGGTGAATAGAACTACCGGTTTTCGACAACTGCGGCATGTTTTCCAGAGTGACTAATTTTAAGCCGGCCGGCTTTCCCTTTAAAATAATCTGATAAATCTTGGCCATTTTGCCAACGGTAACCTTTGCTTTTGTGAGGCCAAACTTGAATTCTATTATCTTTAAATCTCAAAATATCCCCATTTGGCGCCCAGGAATATTCATAGTTAGCATCATAGATAGGCGCAATAGGGGTAATCGAAAAATCTTTGGGATCAAAGACCTTTATCCAAACTTCACTATTGGTTTGCCGATGAACAAAGCTAAATAGGTCGCTATTAGGAACTCGCTGAGGCGAACTGGGCAACGCGTTACCACTGACAAAGCGAGCCATATTTTTTTCAAGGTTTAAGTATTGCACGCTCCAGCCGTAGCGAGACCAAAACAACACGTCTGAAGTTTTTTCATTGGTCGCATAGTATCCCACCGGCTCTTTAGAGTTTAGTAGCCATTGGCTGTTGCCGTCTTTGCGGTCTTGTGCCCAAACCGTTTGGTAAGGATTTCCGCCTTCACTCACAAAAGTAACTTTGTTGTTAGCCGCGTAGGTTTTGGGAGAGTATTCGCTATGCTCGGTGTTTGTAATCTGTTCGAGTTTAGTGGACTCTAGGTGATATTCATAAACATCAGACTGCTTACCATCTTTAACAGAAACAAACAGTACACTTTCATCCTTGTTAGTAAAAAAGGGCTGATTATCATAGCCTTTGTTATTTGAAATATTTCGGCCACTATGTAATACATATTCACCGTCTTTAACGCCTAAATCAAAAAGATGTATTTCGGTATCTGGCGGTGCTGGAATTGATTGTTCTTCTTCTGCAATGACAGACACACACACAAGCGATGCAGCGACAAGTAATCCAATAAAAGGTTTGTTCACAAAACTCTCCGGTACTCAGGTGATTAAGTGGTTGATTAAACTACGAATCCTAGCTAACTGCAAGTGAATGGAGCGTGCTCATTGTCTCTGCTTACACGGTTTGCTTTGCGCTTGCTCGTGTATTTGATTATTATCGCCCTACTTCAATTTATCTGACAATTTAGCTATGTGGTCCAAGTTTCTTAATCAGCTAGAAAAAATTAATGAAAGCAAAATATTCCAAACCTCAGTGATTTTGGTGATCATAATCTCTGCGCTAGCTATCGGAGCGAAGACCCATAATTTGCCGATTAACTTCATAGAGATTTTGGCAATCGCTGACATAGCAATTACTTTGTTCTTTGTTATAGAGATTGTCATTCGATACTTGGCAATAGGCAATTTCAAACGCTTCTTTTCCAGCGGCTGGAACATTTTTGATACGGTTATTGTTATTGGTAGTCTCATTCCAACTGGCAGCTCAGGTATTTTACTAGCTCGTTTGCTGAGAGTCTTTAGAGTGTTGCGACTTGTCTCTATGGTCCCTGAATTACGTTTATTAATTAATGCGTTATTAAAAGCCATTCCAAGAATGGGTTATATCGCACTATTAATGTTTGTCATCTTTTATCTTTATGGCGCGGTTGGCAGTATCTTATTTGAGGAGATCAATGAAGTCCTATGGGGTGATGTGTCAATCGCCATGCTGACATTATTTCGAATTGCCACCTTCGAAGACTGGACTGATGTGATGTATGAAACCATGGAAGTTCACCCACTCAGCTGGATTTACTATATTAGTTTTATTTTTCTGACTGCCTTCGTTTTCCTTAACATGATGGTCGGTACTGTCTTAGAAGTGATGCAAGCTGAGCATGAGCTTGATAGAGCGAAGAGCCACGGGGAAACACTTGAAGGTGGCGAGCCGGCAAGTCGGGCTCAAATAGAAAACTTACAGCAACAACTCGATGATATTAAAGGTCTATTAGGAGAAATGGTTAATTCTAAGAGCGTCGAAAATAAGACATCTTGATAAAGTGATGTTTGTTAAATGTCTCGTAAGGCCAAAGAGGCAGCAGGCTAATTGAATTTTTAGTATTTTGGTGTATCCTAATATACAGTCTATTAAAACGAGCATTGCAGTGATTCGAAAGCTTATTTCATTAAAATTTGTCGCTTTGTTGTTATTGGTCTTTGCAGGCCAAGTTACCGCTTCGACGGTAATTTATTGCGAAATGATGGAATCTGTAACGTCGCAAAGTGATCCTCACGCTGGTCATGATATGTCCGAGCATGAGAATCTCTCCAGTAATCAACCAACCGAAAGCTGCTGTGATAGTTTAGGCAGTTGCTCTATGAGCGGCTGTATTCCAGTGGCATTTATTACGACTAATGAGACCGGTGACATTCGTTTAATACTCACAAAAATTGTTTCCAACAATCAATATCTTCCCACTCAAACCTTCAACTCTCTCTATCGCCCACCCATCCTGAGTTAACACTGGATAGATCCGTCTAAATTTCGGGTTTAATCAAATTTTGTTAACCGGGAGTGTAAAACTCTCAACGTAAAACCTTAATCTAACGCTTTATGCGTTGTTATTATTTTAGATCGCGCTTTGTTTTTGTTGGTGCTTTCTTTTGGATAATTACCTTGAGACAAGTTAAATGAGAAATATACAGTCTATGTGGCGTGCACACTTATTCGACGTCATCAGTTTTAAAAAAGTCAGTTTCTATCTAAAAACCTCACTCGCCGTTTTCGCGTTCAGCGCTTTATCTGCAAACCTGAATGCCGCTAATGACAAAAATCATTCAATACTGACGCTTAAAATGGCAGTTGGAAAGGCACAAATTAATGACCCTTGGTTAATCAGTAATCGACACAACCAAGACTCCATTGAATCTCTTAGTATCGCGTCGGGAACTTTGCCCGATCCAAAGGTCTCTTTAGGGCTCGCGAATATTGCCGCTGACAGCTTTGACTTTAATCAAGAAGCAATGACGCAATTCAAAGTCGGTGTTTCTCAAATGTTTCCACGCGGAGATAGCTTAGCGTTCAAACAGAAACAACTTGAAATTATCGGTAGCCAATTTCCCATCGAACGTAAGAATCGGCAAGCTCGAGTTGCCGTGGCGGTATCGGCTCTGTGGCTTGATGCTTATAAAGCTCAACAAAGTATTTACTTAATTGAAAAAGATCGAACTCTGTTTGAGCAACTTGCTGACGTAGCTCAAGCCAGTTACTCCTCCGCCATAGGAAAAACAAGACAGCAAGATATTGTTCGTGCCCAGTTAGAGTTAACCCGCCTGGATGATCGATTGAATCAATTGAGACTGAAGAAAGAAATGTCTTTGCAACGACTCTCTGAGTGGCTAAATAATGGACAGCTAAATAATTTGAATGCAAACCAATTGCAATTATCACAACTCAGTATCGACTCACGATTACCAAATATAAAGATGATTAATCAATCACTTTACACCTTGCCGACTCAAGCAAGCCAACAAAAGCTATACCAATTATTTTCGACCCATCCTGCGGTACAAATCTATGATAAGAAAATTGCAGCAAGCAAAGTTGGGGTGGATATTGCTAAACAAAAATACAAACCGGAATGGGGTGTCAATGCAAGCTACGGATTTCGAGACAATGATCCTATGGCTCAGTCTCGTTCCGATTTATTTTCTGTCGGAATAAGCTTTGACATACCGCTTTTTACCGGTAACAGACAAGACAAACAAGTGCAGTCTGCAATCTCTGAAACCGCCGCAAAAAAGACGGATAAATGGCAATTTATACGAGAGCTAATGGCCGCTTTTGAAACTCAAAGAGTTCAGTTATTGCGTCTCAACGAGAGACAAGCATTGTATAAAGAACGACTATTACCTCAAATGCACAATCAAGCCGAGGCATCACTAACCGCTTATACCAATGATGATGGCGATTTCGCAGAGGTCGTTCGTTCGAAAATTGCAGAATTAAATGCCGCCATTGATGCGCTAGAAATTGACGTTGAAAGGCAAAAAAGCATTATTCAATTGAACTACTTTTTAATGAAAAACGTGAGTGAAATAACTTTTGATAACCAATTGTCGATTCAAAGTTTGGGAGAAATACAATGAGTACTAAAAATAGACTCTTAGGCGTTTTGATCACTGGCGTAATTATTGGTTCTACAGCAACTTATATGAGTTACGATTTACTAGAGCCAGACTCTAGTTCAGCTAACAATAGCAAAGAATTAGAAAAAACACCGCTCTATTGGGTTGCTCCAATGGATGCCAACTATAAACGTGATAAACCAGGTAAGTCTCCGATGGGCATGGACTTAATACCGGTTTATCAAGATGGCGCTTCAGCAAGCGATTCGGGTCCAGGCACTATCACCATCTCACCGGAAGTTGTGAATAACTTAGGTGTCAGAACAGCTAAGGCAAAATTTCAACCCTTGCATACTCAAATTTCTACCGTCGGTTACGTAAAGTACGACGAAGACCAGCTAGTCCATATTCACCCTAGAGTTGAAGGCTGGGTCGAAAAGCTCTACGTCAAAACCTCAGGTGCCCCTGTTACCCAGGGCGAACCTTTGTACGATATTTACTCGCCAGCACTAGTCAATGCGCAGGAAGAGTTGTTACTGGCTTTGGAAAGAAAAAACCAACGTTTAATTAAAGCCGCAGAAGATAGGTTAGCCGCTTTACAGTTGCCTAAAGTAGCGATTAAACAACTTAAGTCAAAAAGGCAAGTCATGCAGCGCATCACATTCTACGCACCACAAAGTGGAGTCGTTGATAACTTAAATATTCGTGAAGGATTTTTTGTTAAACCAGGGACGACATTAATGTCAATTGGTCGTTTAGATCAAGTTTGGGTTGAAGCTGAAGTATTTGAACGCCAGGCTTCGGAAGTTGCCGTTGGTATTCCTGTCACCATGACGTTAGCTTACTTACCCGGAAAACAATGGCAAGGAAAAGTTGATTATGTTTACCCAACCTTGAATGCCAAAAATAGAACGGTAAAACTCAGGTTAAGGTTTGAGAATGAAATGAAGCAATTAAAACCTAATATGTTTGCTCAAGTTGTCATTCATGCAGACGATGACTCTGACTCGCTTTTAATCCCCAAAGAGGCCGTTATTCGCACAGGCACTAGCGAACGAGTCGTAATCGCTTTAGGTGAAGGTCGATTTAAGTCTGTTAATGTAAAAACAGGTCGATTCGACACGAGTTTTGCTGAAATACTTTCTGGAATAAATGAAGGCGATACCGTTGTTACGTCCGCACAATTTCTTTTGGATTCAGAATCAAGTAAATCATCTGATTTTAAACGAATGCACCATCAAGATGATGACACAAACTTGGCGACAGACTCTGCTGCAGACTCGGCGAAAAACTCGGCGACAGTTAAGGGTGTTATTAATTCAGTAATGACTAGCCACCGCATGCTCAACATCAGTCGTGAGGCAATAGAAAAGTGGGGGCGAGCTCCCGCGACTCTTGATTTTTTGGTTAGCGAATCTATCGATTTATCAACTTTTAAATCTGGTATGGCTATTCAATTTACATTTCATGTGGTTGATGGCGAATTTATGATTTCCAAAATCAAAACCGATTCGGACATCATCAGCTCTACCGACAGCAACAACCTATAGAGGAAGAATTAATGATTGAATCAATTATTCGATGGTCTGTAGGCAACCGCCTTTTTGTGCTGTTAGCAACATTAATCGTGGTTGGTATGGGGCTATTTTCGCTTAAGAATACGCCGGTAGATGCACTACCTGATTTGTCTGATGTACAAGTCATTATCAAAACCACCTATCCAGGACAAGCACCCCAGGTCGTAGAAGACCAAGTGACCTACCCTCTTACTACCGCAATGTTATCGGTTCCCGGAGCAGTTACCGTACGAGGTTACTCTTTCTTTGGTGATTCTTATGTCTACGTTATCTTCGACGAAAAAACCGATCTCTATTGGGCTAGAACGCGAGTTCTAGAATATTTAAGTCAAGTCGCGCCTTCTCTGCCTTCAAACGCAAGACCACAACTAGGACCTGATGCAACTGGGGTCGGCTGGATATACCTCTACTCGTTGATAGACAAAACGGGTCAGCACGATCTCAGCCAACTTCGCAGCATACAAGACTGGTTTTTAAAATATGAATTACAAACGGTTCCAGGCGTATCAGAAGTATCAGCTCTGGGCGGTATGGTGAAACAATATCAAGTGAAAGTCGACCCCGATAAACTGCGGGCTTTCGGTATTCCCCTGTCTCATATTCAAATGGCAATCAAGCGCGGTAATCAAGAAATTGGCGCTTCAGTGGTTGAGATGGCAGAAGCCGAGTACATGGTGAGAGCGACTGGTTACATAAAAAATGAAACTGACCTTGGCAATATTCCTCTTGGTGTTAATCAAAATGGAACACCACTCATGCTAAAGGATATTGCGGATATTGTCGTTGGGCCACAAATGCGCCGAGGAATTGCTGAGCTAAATGGCGAAGGCGAAACAGTCGGCGGCATAGTGGTGATGCGTTTTGGTGAAAATGCGCAGAACGTTATTAACCGAGTAAAAACCAAACTAGTAGAGCTAAAAAAAGGTTTACCTGATGGGGTCGAAGTGGTTCCAATTTACGACCGAAGTGCGTTGATAGAACGAGCAGTTAAAAACCTATGGATCAAGCTACTTGAAGAATTTGCAGTGGTCGCGCTTGTCTGTATGATTTTTCTTTTTCATGTGCGTTCCTCCTTAGTTGCTATCGTTAGTCTTCCAGTCGGGATCTTAACAGCATTTATCATCATGCATTGGCAAGGGTTGAACGCTAACATTATGTCTCTTGGCGGAATAGCCATTGCAATAGGTGCAATGATTGATGGCGCCATTGTCATGATCGAAAATATGCACAAGCACATGGAACGAACGCCACTCAGCAAAGAAAATCGATGGGAAATTGTGGCAAAATCGGCGAGCGAAGTGGGGCCAGCTCTATTTTTTAGTTTGTTAATTATTACGGTTAGTTTTGTTCCAGTGTTTACCCTTGAAGCACAAGAAGGAAGAATGTTTTCGCCACTCGCCTTCACTAAAACTTATGCTATGGCCGCTTCAGCAGCATTGGCTATCACTTTAGTTCCAGTGCTTATGGGGTATTTCATCAGGGGTAAAATTATGCCTGAACATAACAATCCCGTTAACAAGGCGCTAACAGGTCTTTATCTACCCATATTGAAAAAAGTCCTTAACTATCCCAAGTCAACCTTACTTTTAGCTCTTGTGGTTATGGGGATTGGCTTTTGGCCACTCAATAAAATTGGTAGTGAATTTATTCCGCCATTGGATGAAGGTGATTTGATGTATATGCCCACCACTTATCCTGGCATTTCAATCGGAAAAGCTCGAGAACTTCTGCAACAAACCGACAAACTCATAAAGAGTGTTCCTGAAGTAAAATCTGTGTTTGGAAAAGTCGGTCGTGCAGAGACCGCGACCGACCCCGCACCTTTGACAATGATCGAATCCTTTATTCAGTTAAAACCTCAAGACCAGTGGAGAGAAGGAGTCACCACCGAATCCCTTAAAAAAGAATTGGATAACTTGGTCAAGCTTCCCGGGGTCACTAATGCGTGGGTGATGCCTATCAAAACTCGCATCGATATGCTTGCTACAGGCATTAAAACCCCAGTTGGAATTAAGATTGCTGGGCCGCAGCTCACAGAAATTCAAGCGATTGGACAACAGCTAGAAAAAATACTAAAAAATGTTCCCGGAACTGCCTCAGTCTATTCGGAAAGAGTGGCTGGTGGTCGATATATCAAAGTCGATATTCAACGAGGAAAAGCCGCACGGTATGGCTTGAACATTGCAGATGTTCAACAAGTAGTTGCGACGGCAATCGGCGGTATGAACGTGACTAATACCGTTGAAGGTTTGGAGCGATACCCGATTAATATTCGATATCCGCAGGACTATAGAGATTCGCCGGAACAGCTCTCTCTGCTGCCTATAGTGACACCTACTGGTCAACGAATTGCACTCTCAGATGTCGCTAACGTTTTTGTAGAAGATGGCCCTCCGGGAATAAAGAGCGAAAATGCGCGTCTAAACGGTTGGGCTTTCATTGATATTGAAGGAGTGGATGTTGGTAGTTACGTAGCAGACGCTCAACAAGTAGTAAACCAGCAATTAGAACTTCCTGCAGGTTATTCAATTAGTTGGTCTGGTCAATATGAATACATGCTAAGAGCAAAAGAAAAACTCATGTATGTGGTGCCGTTGACTCTAGCTATTATCATCGTTTTACTTTTCATAAGTTTTAGAAATTTTGTTGAAGTCGCAATCATTATGGGCACCCTGCCTCTCGCCATGGTTGGAAGTATTTGGTTAATGTATCTAGAAGGTTTCAATTTCTCGGTAGCCGTTGGCGTTGGCTTTATTGCGTTAGCAGGAGTCGCTGTAGAGATAGGTGTAATCATGTTGGTTTATCTCAATCAATCTTATCAAACAATGTTAGACCATTTTGATAAGAGGGGAACTCAACCTAACTTAAAAGCCTTAACTGAATGTATTCTTCATGGCGCGGGTATGCGGGTCAGACCGGTAATGATGACTGCGGCGGCCATCATCGTAGGGCTACTGCCGATCCTTTACGGTTCGGGAACAGGATCTGAAGTCATGAGCCGCATTGCAGCCCCCATGGTGGGTGGTATGCTCAGTGCGGTATTTTTAACTTTACTTGTTTTGCCTGCGGTCTATTTTCTCTGGCGAAGACATTTGATCAAACAATAAAGCTCTCTTAGTAATGAACTTAATAAATTAACCGTCTCGACTTACTTATAGCCAATACTTTGCCAGCTTGATCAACAGCAATCACGCGCCAATAATAAGTCTGCCCAGTTCTAAGGTGTGCCAAAGAAATAGCATTAAAAGACAGCGTTTCTTTGGTTGCTGGGACTTGAGTTCCAGTCACAGGTCTGATTAATTGCTTAGTTGAATAAGCAGTATCATTTGGCTGTTCTAAGAATACTTCAACTTGATAAACTTTGGCATCACTAACCGCTTGCCAACTAAACTGAGTCTGGGTAGACAGTACCGCGTCTTGCGGTGGACTCCCTACCAGCAAGCTTTTTGGTTGTCCGCTAGTTTGTGGTACTACGGTATACCTCAGTATGGGCATTTCAAAATTTGGATTAGGATTATTTAGTTTAAGTCTAACAAAATAAAGCCCATTTATAGAGCTTGGTAGAATTGGTGATTGTAATTTTATTTCAGATCCCGCTAACACAAATTGCTTGTGACTTACCATTGGGGTGTAGAATATTTGTCCTTGAGTGCTTGGCGGCGAAGCAATTTCCCAGGAATACTCAATCATCCCAGATCCTCGATAACGCAACAAAGCTTCGGCCTGCAGTTCACTTTCTGCTGATAAACTTGTCACTCGTTTACCATTACTAAATTGCATTTGTACTCGATCAATTTGGATTTGACCTGCACTCGATGCCCCCGCTAAATCAATTAACAGCACAGATGTGGCGGTGGTCGCATCTGGCGTGTCAGTAAAAGTTCTTAAAAATAATACTTGGCTAAATCCGAGTTGCTGAGCTCTTCGAGCCACGGTTTGCGGAATAACTAATGACTCTCTGATATTTAAAGTCGCTCCTTGTCCTTCATTTAGTGTTCGGTTTTGAGTTAGCAGATTGCTAGTCATTCCCAGTTGAGTTTCACGATTTGGAGCAAAGAACGTTCCATTCATAGAACGTACGGTTAGCAGCCCACTATTTCTAGCCTCTACTGAAATTCTCCAGTTTATTTGAATTTGTGTCGAGTTAATCAGACTCGCCTGATTATTATTTGTATTAGCAGTGACAGAGATTATTCTCGCTTGAAGCGGGAAACTCGCCAATAGAAATATTAATATCACTAACCGAATTTGATTGCTCATTCTGAATTTCCTAGTCGCGATGGGAGAGTAGCGGTGATAGTCAAAAACGTTTGATGAGACTCTAATGAATTAAGAGTCATTAGCTTATCATCAAAATCGTTATAAGCGCTGCTTAGGCTGAGATCTATTCCAAATTGATTGACGGCTTGTTCGAGTATTTTCCAGTTTAATACAAAATTAATCGAAGTATTATTACCATTGATTAATAGATCAGAAGTTTCATTTTGATTAATGGAATAGTCAAATGACAAATCTAATTCGTTTGGAATAATTGAGACAAAAGTTTGTAGAGCATAGTTTATCGATTTAGAACTCACTTGAGTGATTAGATCGTCTATTTCGTCTATACCGATACTCGCGGAAACACTTGCGGTTTCATCAAAGACTAAGTTTGAGAATAGGCTAACACCAAGCGTATTACTGTCATTTTGCAAACCTGTACGATCAATAAAATCAGTATTGGATAAATTGATACCCCAGCTGTTTACTTCGTATGCAAAATTGCTACTTACTTGCCAGCTAAAGACTTCGTTTCCGACGCTAACCGGAGTGTTTTCCGGGGTACGAATTTCGGATTGATCTTGTTCGGCAATTGCTAGAGTAAAGCTAGGTGAGCCCACCCAGCTTGTTGTGTCTTCTAGTGTCGGCGACCAACTTAAAGACAAGCTATTTAGTGTCGTTTCAATAGTAGGTAATACCATTATTGACTCTACATTATCTTGATGGGTCTCTGTAGAAAACTGCAATGCAGTACTCTCAGATTGTATAGCGGCGTTAATTTGAAATAAGTCTTTGTCAGTGGCAAGACCTTGATTGGCTATCGATTGGAAAAAAGTGCCCACTCGTTGTTTCAATCCACCAATACTCCAGGCCATTTCAGAGCCAGAAACTTCCGACTCAATGACATCTGAATAACTCAGCAAAATTTTATGTGCGTCATCTTCTTCAGCTTCAACGCCATCGGTTCTGTCAAGATCAAATTCAGAACGCGCATATTCCGCAACAAAATGGAGCTTGTCTTCTAATAATAAGCTTTCACTTGTTATCGACCAAGATTGACTCTCGCTGCCGCCACCACCGACAAATGCTTGAGCAACATATTCATCTTCAATATTAATTTGTCCATCGATCCAAGTTCCAGAAAGGGTCCACAAGGTAGGTTGTTCTTTAACAGGTGACGCTTCAAAATACATACCATCGACTCGTTGACGGCGATCGCTAATCCCCATTCCGCCACCGAATCCAAAGATCTCATTACTAGAAAGCGAAAAGCCAGAAACCTTCGATTCTATCGACGACATATTGCCTACGACACTCACCCCTCTGCGAGAGAAATTGTCCATTATAAAGCTGCCATTGCCTACGACTTGATGGCCGATATGCGCCTCCGCATACTGATTGGAAACGGAAACCAGGAATTCACCATTATCGATTGTGCGCTCGCTAAAACGATTCTCTTCGATACTATCGTAATAAAGGTCAAATGCCCCTTCGAGCTGCCAACGATTACTTAGATGTGAAAAACTTACTTGGCTATTCGCTTGACCATGAAAACGATTGGGGGCTGGGTCGCCGATATTCTTTTCGGCAATTCTTTGACTTGCGATAAACTGTGAATCAATTGCGAGGCTACTTTCGGAAATTTCACTATATCGAACTTCAAAAATCCATTCCGCAATTACTTCGCCAGATTGTATATCGGTTGCTGAAAGTTGATGTTTTCCAACGTCTAATTGAATGGTAGGCTGGTAGCTTAAACTACCTTCAGATAGTTCGACCAATTCCGTAATATTGATTTGATCAAGCTCAAGAATAATATTTTCAAAAGAGTATGAACTAAGACTCTCGGGAAGTGAGACCTCAATCATTTCGCCTGACTCTATGACTAATGGAGTCGAGTCATCCGCGTGGGCTTGTTGGTCCACCGAATTGCCATCATTCGCTATTGTTTTGGTATGGCACAATGCGAAGATAGCGACTGTTATAAATGCAAAAAATCTTGGACGCGCCACGACTCCCCCCTCATTAAACAGTTACGCCAATCTTAATTCTTAATTAATATTAGATTATGCTCGATTCACACCGATGTGTGCTTCGATACTTAAGTTGATAACGACCCTTTCCCCACAACACTCAAGTTAGTAACTCTACTGAGTTTAAAGAATCATTCCTTAACATAAGCTTAATCATCAATAATGTAATAAATACTCTAGCACGTTTCGCCTCGTATGACGAAATTAGACCTTGTTTGCTTTCTCAACTGAAATGCCATCACCAAGCTCTATCTTTAGGTTTCGTTCTAACACTAGCTGGCAAGATAAGCGATATCCTTGAGCTAACTCTTTATCCGTAAGAGCTTCATGCTCAGACAGCTCTTTTCGATCTTGGTCTGTCAGATTAACAATTCTCACACGACACGTTCCGCAGATTCCTCCTCCACCGCAATCGGAATCTATTGGGATTTGTCGCTCAAATAGGGTATCCAACAAAGTGGTATCTTTAGTCACTTTAAGTTTTAAAAGCTGCCCGCGCTGATCTTGAATGGTTAACTTGACGGATCGGTGATCCACAAATCGATGTAGTAGTTGAGTAAAATCAGCCAGTGAAAAACTAGAACTGATCAACAGCATTCCTGACAAACTGAAAAGCACTAATAGACTTGCGAAGAATATAATTAAACTGTTATTAAAATTACCTCGCTCTGTAAAATCCATAAAGTGCAGCATCATAAAAAAGTCGAACACCCGCCAGTTGTCTGTTCGCACTCCTTGAAACTCGCCAGTTATGGCCGAAAAGTATAGAGTGGAACTAGTTTCATCGTTGTAAATAAGCCGCCAAACCGGAAGCTCCATTCCTCTATTCTCATCATTTCGACTTGAAACCTTAGTTAAAGCAATTAACTCTCCTCCTCCAGCATAACTCTCTGTGGCAATTTTTTTTATCAACGACTCGCTTATCACTGTTTCTTGAAAGGTTGTGGCATCAACCAATTTTACTTGGTCTTTCATGGATAATTTGAAAGCGGATCGATGATGAACTCGAATCAAGCTCACTGTTGAGGCTTCGGGAAAAAGCGTTAGAACTTGAGAAAAATCAGCCGACTGAGATAGTGAGTCTTTTTGCTGATTTTTAAATATAAAATTTCCTTTCACTTCTTTATGATTGATTAAGCTAAAAACTAATCCGCTCACAACCCACACAAGTAGTTGAGCGCCAACTATCACTGCAATCCATTTATGTAGTTTTTTTAGTATTGAGAAGAGGTTCATTTAGCAGCCACTCCTCGCAGTCTGTAGAACAGCAACCATGTACCAAAGATGGCCAGCAATAAACTAGATATACTGAAAAAGCGAAATAAGTAGCCTCGGTGTCCGTTGCTTCCCATATAATCCATAATGTGTAGGATCCAGAATACGTCGAATACCCGCCACAAATCACTGCGTTTAGATACTAGGCGGCCGCTAGAGTGATGAAAATACAGAGTCGAGCGATAGACATCATCGTATTGAACCTGCCATACCGGCATTTTACTTCCACCGATTTCACCAGGATACTCTGCCAGCTTTCGAATAGTCTTAACTGCCGCATCACCGGCATATATGGCTGCTGCGTTTTGCTCTATTTGTGGTTTGTTCAGATCTTCTTTTAGTTGACCCGTCAAGGCGTCAACGACCACAGGTTTTTGTCGACCAGCAGTAATTTCATAGACAGGTGCGCCAAAATAACTTGTTAATTTGATTGACTGTACAGGGGCCAATGATTCTAGAAGCTCATTGGTGATTGGTTTTATAAGCGTTCGGTCGAACTTGGGTTCGGTATATTCGCTAACGAGATGATTGCCATGAATAATATTTAGGTCAATTACTGTCATGTATAAGCCACTCACAGCCCAAATAGATACCTGAATACCGGCTGCTAAAGCCAACCACTTATGTGCGCGGCGAACCCATACCACTTTTTTCATTATTATATCCCTTAGAAATTGAAGCGTATTTAGCTTCAACAATTCGATTCTAACCGAAAATGGGCGACCATGAAATGCTCAACAATTCTCCAGCTATTCGCTCAGTTTGCACTACAAGTGTTTGACGACTCAGATACTCCCAATAAATATCCCAAAAAGTACTAAGACTTTAGTTTGATACTGACGTCTCAGCATCAGTTTGTGCTAAAATTCGTCGCAACTAGCTATTCTTAGTTTTTAGACACGTTCATATTTAATATTGAGGATAAAACCATGAAACAACCTGTTCGCGTAACAGTCACTGGCGCCGCCGGACAAATCTGCTATTCACTCCTTTTTCGTATCGCATCTGGCGAAATGTTAGGTAACGACCAACCCGTTATTCTGCAGTTATTGGAAATCACGCCAGCGCTTAAAGTTCTAGAAGCAGTAAAAATGGAGCTTAACGACTGTGCTTTTCCGTTACTACACGACGTAATTTGCACTGATGACGCTAAAGTTGCTTTCACCGGTTCAGACTATGGTTTAATGGTTGGCGCTAAGCCTCGCGGGCCAGGTATGGAAAGAGCCGATCTGTTGAAAGACAACGGTAAGATCTTCAGCACTTTGGGCAAAGTTATCAACGAAGTGGCAAATCCAGAAATGAAAATCTGTGTTGTAGGTAATCCTGCAAATACTAATGCTTATATCCTGATGAAAAATGCACCAAACCTAAACCCGCGTAATATCAGCGCATTAATGCGATTAGATCACAACCGAGCGATTTACCAATTAGCAGAAAAAGCTGACAAACCAATGAATACGGTCAAGAAAATGACAATTTGGGGTAATCACTCGACCACTCAAGTTCCTGATATTACTCACACCACTATTGGCGGTGAAACAGCTCCTAGCTTGGTCGACTCAACCTGGGCTAATGAAGAATTCATTCCTAAAGTAGCTAAGCGTGGTGCAGAAGTAATTGCAGCTCGTGGTTCATCTTCTGCAGCTTCGGCAGCAAACGGTGTTATCGACCATATGAAATCTTGGGTACTCGGTACGGAAGAAGGTGATTGGATTTCAATGGCGGTTTGTTCAGACGGTTCTTACGGCATAGAAAAAGGTTTGATCTACTCTTACCCGATTACTTGTAAAGACGGCGATTGGACTATTGTTCAAGGGCTTGAAAACAGTGACTTTATTACAGATAAAATGAAAGCCTCTGAAAAAGAACTTCAAGATGAAGCTGAGACTTGTTCGGACTTGTTCTAGAAAATAAAATAATCTAGAAATCAAAACGGGGCTTTTTAGCCCCGTTTTTTATTGCAGAGGGTAAGTCGGGTAGAAAACTATTCAAGGTTTACCGATAAACCAATTGTTTTTCTAGACTGATAAATTTTAAATTCGCCACCACTATCAAATGCCGGGTCAATGACGCCCGAACCTTCTCGCTCTAACTTCAAGTTCAGATCACAGAGCGCCGAAGTATTCAGTCCGTTAGTGCCGTTGGCAAACAAACTATTGCTAGAAATATCAAACTCGTACTGTCCATCATCATCGATATCAAACGAAGTTGCGCTGGTCGTTCTATTTCCTTCTGTGTTAGTACAAGTGACACTCGAATATAGATGAATGGCTTGCCCATTTCGACTCGAAGACCAAGTCAATAATACGTTTTCGGATAACCCAAATTGAGTATTAGCGAGTGGGCTTGTGATGTCGAAAGAAGTAGGAAGTCTAGCAGTAGAGTCGACAATATTTTCACCATTGCTGCGATAAAACCTAACAGTAAACAATGTATCCGATTCCACAATATCCATATAGGCCTGATAGTCTATATCAAAAATATCCGTATCTTCATCGAGCCGTTTTATAACTCCCCCAGCCTCAACTTCGAGGTATTCACCATCAGATAACTCAACGTTGGTTCCAAACTCACCGCCAACATTCAACTCCACAACCACTCTACTTCGCTGATCCTCTCGAGCATCAACTTCCATTTTGGCCCAAATGCCGGAGGTTTGTATATCTTCCGAATCGACGGATTCAGAATTACATCCCATTAGAAAGAGCAAACTCAAACTAAAGCCTGTTAACAATGCATACTTTAATTTAATTGAAATCATGTTAAATTGCCTCTGATCGAATTATTCAATTTTTGCTTAGTTACTTTTCCTTTGAGTAAATCACTTCTTTAATTTTTAATCCTCACTATTTTTCATTTTTGTCGGCTGATTCTATTTTTTCCGCATGATTTAACTCGTAAGATGGCATTTTTTTACCTTTGCTTTTACCTTTTAGATAAAAGTCCATCCAGCGCATTAACCGCATAGAATAATCTAATTGGGATGCACTGTTTTTGTTTCCATGACCTTCATCTGGATAAAAAACTAATCGAACCGGAGTATCCGTTCGAGTCTTAATATATCGATACAGCTCCATCGATTGGCTCGGATGAACTCGAGTATCTTTTTCACCGTGCATGATGAGTAAAGGTGTTCTGGCCTTATCTGTATGATAGATAGGGCTGCGTTCTAACATCCATTGCCATTTATCCCATGGATAATTCCTCGCATGAACATTATGCATTTCTTTTGGAATATCGGTGGTTCCAAACTTGGATAATTGGTTAGAAATTCCTACAAACATAACACTTGCCGCAAAGTGTTCGCTAAGAGCCGTTGCCGCCCACGCAGAAGCATATCCACCGTATGACCCACCGGTAATTCCAACGCGTTTTTTATCCACTAATCCGATATCGGATAAGTGTTTAATCGCGTCCACCAAATCGTTAAACTCAGCACCCGCATAATCAGCTTGTCCCATTTTAGAAAATTCGACACCACGACCAGTGCTTCCACGGTAATTCGGTAAGAAAACAGCATAGTCTCGTTCTGCAGCGTATTTTATTGGATAGGAATATCTGTCCAACCAAGCATCGCTCACATGCGACTCAGGCCCCCCGTGAACCATCATGATCAATGGATAACGTTTTCGCTTTGAATAATTCATTGGATAAATCAAAACACCTTGTATTTCAACGCCATCTCTAGCTTTAAAAGTGATGGTTTCTTGTTTTGGCAATTTCGCTAATTCTAACCAAGGATTAGAAACAGATTGTCGTTTGGTTTGATTGTCCGAGAAATTAACTATTTCGCTCGGGTGCGCATCACTACTTGCGACTCCTACCAAAACTCTGCCCGACTTATCACTTCTAATTGAGTGAATAACCAAATCACCTTTGGTAATTTTTGCTGAGTGAGTTCCGCTATCTAGATTAATACTTACCACTTCACTTTGAGTACCCACATGACCTAGAAAAGTTAGTTGGAAATCTGATTGCCATTGAATATCTCTCACTTGCCCCTGATAATTTTTATTAATCTCTCTTAATTTTCCCGAGCTTGCATCACCTATATATAAGCGTCCGGTAGCAGGATCATGTTTATCTTGAGCTCCGATAATTGCCACTTTCTCGCCATCCGGTGACCAGCGTGCGACACCAAGCTTACCTTCAGTTTTAAATCGACTTAACAGATCACCATCAAGTTCGGCAATCTGATATTCCGATGCCACGTAACTGTCGTCAACAAAGGGGGTTGGTGCCGTTCGGATCAGCAAGCGATCCTTATTAGGGTGAAACTTTGCAGAAATAAAATGAGCTTCATTATCCAGCTTAATATGCACCGACTTTGGAGTTAGAAGGTCCACCAAATAAGCTGACTTAAACTCCACTGACTCCTCATAGACTTTTGCCTTTAGCCCCTTTTTTTTGAGCGACTCTTTTTCTTTTTTTGCTTTTGGTTTAGCAAGATACACCAGTTTTGACTCATCATAATTGACACTAAATAAACTGATATCGCTAACTCCGCTGACAACGCTTTGCGCTTCTCCACCGTCGACTGCAATTTTGTAAACGCTGGCAAACTTATCTTGGTCACGTTGACTTAGAAAATAAATGAAGCGTCCATTCGCTCCCCATTGAATACTTCCTAATCGCTTTTTGCCCGTTATAAATGGTCGACTATTACCTTTTTGATCAGTAACGTAAAGCTCAACATAGGGCTTCCCATCATCATCGCTATAAACATCTCGAGGTACCTTCACTAAATAAGCAAAATGTTCACCATTGGGTGACACCGCGACATCGATGACCGACTTCATTTCTACAAGTTGTTCGAGAGAAAACTGTTTCTCTTTCTTTGCAAACACGTTTTGACTAAAAACAATCAGCGATATGGCCAAAGTCAGAATCGGTAGTTTCTTGAACATTATGTTCTCCTATCTAAATTAAGTTCTTTTACTTTGTTTCAGGAATAACTAATTCATTCTTCCAATTAAAACTGGGATCACCTAAGACAAAAAAGAAGGGATTGAGAAGGTTTTCTTTTTGATTATAAGTCATTTCACTAAAGTCTAGCTGTACAATCCTTCCTCCGGCTTGTTCCACAATGGCTTGTGCAGCCGCAGTATCCCATTCAGCAGTTAACGCTAAGCGAGGATAAAAATCCGCGCATCCTTCCGCTATCAAACACATTTTTAGCGAGCTACCGCGACTCGTTAAATCATAGCTTGCGAAATTCTTACAAAGCATTTTAACTTTGTCTAGTCCGTGCCTTCGGCTCGCGACCACGGTAATATGATTCTTACCATTCTTCTGATGTAATTTTCGCACGTTAATTTTATTCGCAGGTTGGTCTTGTTCCTGCTTAAAAGCGCCTAGGCCATCTGCAGCAAAATAAACGATATCTAACACCGGTACATAAATAACGCCGAGAATGCATTTACCATATTCTATTAAACCGATATTAACCGTAAAATCGCCATTTTTCTCGATAAACTCTTTGGTTCCGTCTAAGGGATCAATTATGAAATATTGCTTCCATTGTCTACGCTGTTCAAAGGGTATATCGGTGCTCTCTTCCGAGAAACAAGGAATAGCAGGATAATTTTTCTCCAAGAATCCAACAATGATGTCGTGAGCTGCCAAGTCGGCTTTTGTTAGAGGAGAGTCATCTCCTTTGATCTGAACATCGAAATCATCTGTACTATAGATTTCTAATATTTCTTTGCCCGCTTTTTTCGCGATGTAAACGACATCTTTGAGTAAAGCTTCCATTATTATCCTTTTCACCGGAAAACAAGTTTTGTTATTCTAAGAGCTAAATAGCTGGAACTAATCCAGCTACAAGGTTACTGGTGATGACGCTTTTCCAAAATCTGTTTAACTAGAAATAACGCAGCTATCGAACGAGCTTCGGTAAAATCTTCTTGCTCAAGAATTGAATCAATGTCTTCAATCGGCCAATGCACTACTTCAAGCGGTTCTGGCTCATCACCGGGCAAGGATTCTGGAAACAAGTCTTCTGCTAATATCAAGCTCATTTGATGAGTGAAGTACCCGGGTGCAAGCGATATTTTCTTCATCACTGTAAAAGACTCGGCGCCAAATCCAACTTCTTCTTTCAACTCTCGATTTGCCGCTTGCTCTGGAGATTCATTAGAATCCATTAGCCCCTTTGGAAAAGCCAATTGATAATTGTCTGTTCCAGCTGAGTATTCCCTTATGAGTAATAGGTTCTTGTTATCAAGTATTGGCACAATCATTACTGCACCGTTAGGACCTGAGACTAAACGCTCGTAGGTTCGAAACTCTCCATTTGGAAATTTTAACTCTAGTTCTTCTACATGAAACAAACGAGTCTTCGCCACACTGGTGCGGTTTAAGACTGTAGGCTTTGAAGATATCTTCGACTTTTTATTCATGTTTACGCGATCGCTTACAAACGAAAAAGGGTTAATGGAGCGGTAGTTCCTAGTTTTTAACTAGATTAACTGACTAAAATTCTGAATGCCAGTAAATGGCGGACAATTACGAGGATTTTTTGTCATGTCTGGTTGCTCTATTGCCAAAATATGACCGATACCGAAATCAGAAGCGGCTTGCAGTACTTGAAGGCTGTCGTCAATAAACAAACATTTTTTAGCATTAAGACCGAACTCTTTGGTGAGTAAACGCCAGTACTCTTGGTTCTCCTTAGGAAAGCCGATATCATGAGAACTCGACATATGGTCGAAATATCGGCTGAAATCAGCACGCATTAGTTTTAAATCTAATGTTTTAGGGTGAGCGTTTGTTGCTAGAATAACGCGTTTTTGACGTTCAGATAGACTTCTTAAGAATTCAAGAGTGTTTGGGCGAAATGCAATTTTGTCGCTGACATTCAGTTTTATTTTTGGTATGTCTATGCTGAGTTGCTCACTCCAGTAATCTAGACAATACCAATCCAATGTACCTGCCACTTGATTAGAGAGTTCTTCTAATTCTAGTTTACATTGATCTTTCGATTTACCATGATGCTCAGCAAGATAGCCGGGTAGATAATCTAACCAAAAATAATTGTCAAAATGCAAGTCTAATAACGTGCCATCCATATCGAGTAAAACACACTCTATGCTATCCCAAGGTAGATTTAGTTTTGGCACTTTTAAGACTCGCTAATTCTCTGAATGAAAATAGTAAAACTTCGATCAAACATATTAATGAAACTGACGTTACTGAATCTTTTTCTTGAATTTAATTGGTAGTCGACCTAACTCAACTTTACCGTCAGCAAAAAGCGAAAGTGCCGTATAGAGATTTCTATCAGCACTACTACTAATGCTTCCTTTAAATTCCGCAACTCCGGTTTTATCTAATGTAATACTACCTTCTAGTCCAATTTCGTTTTTAGTTTTTCTAAGTCTACCGGTAATTAAGCTATTAGCTTCATTTGTCGACCAATCGATCACAAAATTTCCCAACACTTGTCTTTGATTATTAATCGTAACGGTCGCATTATTCCAACTGGTCACTCCTGAGAGTAGGACTACTTTTGCTTCAGCTAATTGAACACTTAGTTTTTCTGTCGAAAGCGCGCCTTGTAGTTGGATCCCTGGAAATGGAATAAAATTTTCTAGTGTATCGGCGGTCATTTTTACACTAGCATTATCAACTGACAGATTTTTTTGATCACTGACAAAAAACTCAAATGAACCTGTAAGATCACCATTCTCAATTTCAGCGTTTCCTGAAAGAGAAGCCATTAATAAAGCAAAAAAACTAATATCGTAATTGATACCCTCAGCAATAAGCCCTTGAACCCTAGCGCTTCCGACTTGACCTGACCAAGCGGTTCCTGTCATATTTTCCAATTTGATAGGTACGTTAGTCGGAATTAAGTTTTGTACAAACTTGGCCGGAATTAACATAATTACCAGCACAACAAATACTAAACTTAAAATAATAATTTTATTTTTCATCGACTTCCTAAACCTTAAACTCATTTTCTTGATCCAGCCCGCACCCTTAATTGAATACGATTCTAACTGGCCTATTTCAGTAGTTTGACATTAATACTAGTAACGCCGTTTCGATCTTGGCCTCTAACATTGACCGAAGTGACCGTAATACCATGTGACTTATTAATCTCAGCGACCCATTGTAAGAATGAATCAAATGATACGTTATCAAACCAAACTTGCATTTCGTTAGGGCTTTTACTGTCTCTTCTCGAGACTGGCAAATTGTATTTGGTCGTCGTACTATTCACCACAGATGTTAGTGGAAGACTACTTACATTTCCTCCTCCTGTTCGCTTACTTGCTAGCACAATGGGAATTTGTTGCTTGATTCTGGAAATAGTCGTTTCTGTAGCAGCCACTTCTCTTTGTAGTTGTTCCACACTGGAATTAATTGGTTCAATGATTAATAGATACAGTAAGAATAGAAAGACAAAAACACCCGCCACCAGTGTAATTTTTTGATCTCGTTGATCGAGTCCTGAATACCAATTTTTTATTTGTTCCATATTATTGTCTGCACTCTTTTATAATTTTTTCCAATTGTCACGATTTATCGCATGGACTCGCTAAAGTCACCTCATAACAAGCCACTTAGCGAGTAATAGTCAATCGACTAGAGTAGCCTTCACCTCGTTGTGTCTCAGATGACTTATCAACCTTATGCCCTTTCTTTCTCAATGTATCAGCATATTGGTCAAGCACTACTAGGTCTGCGGCGATAACATCGATTCTTAGTTCATTTCTAGCATGGTCATAGCTAATATTCATCGGATATATCTTGGTTAAATCTGTTAGAGATTCACTCGCGGAACTTAGCAGACTTAAAAACCCTCCTTGACCTGAACTTTCTCCGAGAGATTTCATATAAACTTTAAGGGCTTTCTCAGTTGGCCTTTTGCTGTTAGGAAACGCTTGTTTTAGCAGAGTCTTCTTTTGTTCGTTTAATTGTGCTTTGGTGTCAGAAAGCACGTAAATTTGTGTACCTTGATAAACCAAAAATGCTAGTAATACAACGGCAGCAAGAGTAGCTACTTTTGTAGCAAACAACCTAACTTTCGAGCTTTCTTTTTTTGGCTCATACTCGGCTTGTAACAAGTTTAGAGTGCGTCCTGTTTGACTTAATAGGAATTGGTAGTAGTCATCAACTTGAATGCTCTCAACAGCAAATCTTCCCACAGGCAGCTGGTGTTCAAATTCATCAGTTGGATGTTGAGATATAACTTCAAGAGGCAAGGCTATAGGCATTTCATTTTCAGACTCAACCTCACTTAGTTGCTTTTGAATTAACCAACTGAAATCATCTTGGTGGCAGTGCCATCGATTATTTTGGTGATCAACGACTAAGCAGTTATGGTTGTGAATTAATAATCTAAAGCCTTCTTTGGGTTGGTCGATCAAATCACTATCAACTAAGACTTGGTGAAGTTTAATCTCTGCCGTATTAAACATATTTAAAATGCTTTCTAAATAATCTCGGTCAATCGCTCGAACGGTTAATCTAGAGTCAATCGGTTTATCAGCAAGCGCAAAGAAAAGTTGGTCTACAGGCGTCGCAATATCATCTTCCATCATATAAGGTATGGCCTTGCGAAGTAACTTTTGAGCTTTGTTAGGAACTTGCAAATTGGCGCAAACAATCTCGCTATTAGAAAGCACTAGTCTAACTTTAGCATCGACGGCCATATCGGCGATACAGCTAAGATCTGCCTTTAGTATCTGTTCGCTTTCGAGCTGATGAAGAGCGACCTGTGAAGTCGAGCTGGTGACATCATTAGCCAACTTCCAACTAAAGGTCGGGTCGTCCTTACTGCCCCAAAAGAGTGTTAATTCATTCATTATTCTTTTCCAAAATATCGGGATACCACTTTGAAAGCGTTACTATCCTCTTTGATAAACACAGTTTTCATATAAACTCGTGTACGATTAATTTCGGCTTTCGCGTCCATCAAAAAATATTTACTCGTATCTGTTAAGCGACTTTTCAATCCTTTACTCACTTTACCTGGGTCACTTAAACTTTCCCAAAATGTTTGCAAATCATATCCGGCTTCCGGCCGATCGGAAATTAGTTGGGTAACTTCTGAATGAGGGATCTTCCCACCTAATGCTGCGTAAAGTAGGTCGGCCTTTTCGCTGGTGATGGTATTTATGTTAATTTGAGTTTCTTTGGCATCTGGAAGTACACAAATAAAAGGCCTAAGTTTTTCATAACTATCGGCATCAAAATATCTCACCGTCCGCAATTCACTGACGTGAGCAATTGGACCGTTAGGCGGTAAGTAAGGAATCTCTAGTCCTTGATAGTACAGATCTTCCACACCATCTGGACCACTTGGTGTAAAATCATTATCAATCCAATCACTTAAAGCAGCCACCAGTGCGGGTGCTTGAATTTCTGTGCTGTCCAAAACTTTCTCGAGTAAGTTAGTTAAAATGATTTCACCGCTTTTAGAGACATTAGCTTGATTAGGATTTCCTCGTTGATTATTGTTCGGAGTTGTCGGGTTGGTTCTTGCCCCACCCGCTGGCGGCTGGAGTGGTTGGGATGCATTATTGTTAGTGCTGTTAGTAGACGGATCCGGAGTAACAATAGAGTTAATATTTAAGCAGCGCTGCATATCGATAATTTTTGCGGTCATCGCTCCGCCATCAATAGGAAAAGTGATATCGTCTTGTGCCCAAGCTTGTCCCAAATGCACGATATTTTCTTTTTCTGCATCAAAGGCCTTTTTTAAATATATTTTGGCCAACTCTTCCATTCCCACTAAGTAAGAATAGGCTTGATCACGGTTCATTAAATTACGGTTTAAGCTGGTTTGGTAATTGACAGTTTTATTGGCTTCAACAACTAGCACAACCACAAACGCAACGACTAACAAGACTGTCACCAGCACTGTTCCAGATTGCTGCTTTATGTTTGGGAATTGTCTTTGTGAATTGTTAGCCATGTTATGGCTCCTGCTGATCTGAAATCACAAAGAGTCGCTCGATTAATCCTAAATCGGAAAGCTCAATTGATACTTTAATCGCTACTGGAAGCTTATCATTGGGATTATCAGAGTCTCTTTCACCGCCATCATTGACTGGCCAAAAGTCATTCCATTGTTCACCATCAAAAAAATTGACGACAAAAGAATCTACGTTCTCTAATAAATCTCTTGCTAAACCTTGGTCAGCATTCATCCCATCAGGATAAAGGTAGCTAACACGTTGAAGTGTTTTCTCTTCCAAAACATAACTAAGCTTTTCTAAATTTGACCTCGGTAAACGCGCAGGATTTCGACGACCAAGGCGAGTAAAACTCAGGTGGGTCTTTCCAATCGAGTCATCGCTCGTCAGGTTATCTTTCAAATCACCAAACTCATCCCTAAATTGACGAGGAGCGAGCTGTTGTAAGTCACTTGACAAAAAGAGCAATGCTCTTTCAATTTCGTTGTAGCGCGCCCCTTTCTCTTTTATGTTCTTATGACTAATTGTCGCGCTATCAAGCACTTTCATTGCGCCAACGCCTATCACTGCGGCAATGGTCATTGCTACCAAAATTTCAAGTAAAGTAAATGCCCTCTGGTGGCTAAACGATATTTGATTCATGGTTTAGCGACAACCTTATTGGCAATAAAACCAACGAACCGAGTTGTAGCTAATTCATCGTCCTGTTCCAAACGCACTTCTATTTCGATTTGCCGCAGATCTTTTTCCGTTGTCTTACTTACGGTTCGTAACCAATACCAAGTCTTACTAGCCATTTCGGCACTCCCACGAGTGACACCAATATTTGGCCATTCTTTTTCTAAGCGAGCTTTAGCCATTTCATTCATCGCTACCCAATGTGCGACAGTCCGTTGAGTTGCATTCAATTGCGCTGATTGATACTGCGCCATATTGGTAATGAGACTTACTGCGGCATAACCAAAAATAGCCATAGCAACCAATACCTCTAATAAGGTAAATGCTCTCGACTTTTTTTGCGCGATGGAGTTCAAATATTTATTCTCAGTTAAGATCTTACGTAATACTTTAGTTAGTTAATTCATCTAATATATTTAGACTGGTCGATTAGATTTAGTTTTAAAGGTTTAAGCAATCTTGTTGTTAATCTTCTGGAAAATCGCGATCCAAGTCTTGAAATAAATTACCTTCCAATGGACCTTGGTATTTTAAATTTCCAGTTAACAACCCTCTAATTCTAAAAAAGTTTCTTTGCTGATCGAATTCCAACTCATCACTATCTACGGCAATTCCAATCGAAAATTGATTCTGCTCCCCGGTTGATAGAAAATAAATCTGAGGTGGATCGACCTTTTTTTCTTCCTCTTCGTCAGTAAAGATTTCAACATCTTCTTCGAAAATGTTTATCTCATCCTCGGCCGTTGTAAAGGCGTTCTCTCCATCAATCGTTAGATTAATTTCCAATCCTTGCGGAAATTCATGTGCTTGTAATCCAGGAATATCCTCAACTAATTGCCATTGTGGCGGCTTAGTTTCATCACTTTCATCAAGAATTAAAAACTGGTAACCCTCTTCATCAATGTTAAGACCATATTCTTGATTAAGAATAATCGCTTTGTCTCTGACCAGTTCTATTGCGGCCACTAACCGCAATGCTTGTTGTTTAGCCAGTTTATCGGAAGAACGCCCTAAATTTGGAAAAGCAACCAAAACCATGACGGCTAGGATTGCCATGGCAATCAAAATCTCAAGTAGACTGAATCCTTTAGAGCGAGGTAGCAATTACTGTTCACCCGTTTTAAAGGCTCTTAATACTTCATCGGCATTCCAGTTTCCGATATCAGCAGCCATCCCTTCACCACCTTCTTCTCCGTCTGCACCAAGGGAGTAAATATCATATTCTCCAAATTCACCTGGGTAGGCGTACTGGTATGGATTACCCCAAGGATCTTGACGCAATTTAATATAACCGTTGCGTGCGTATTGCTTTGGTTCAGGACGGCTAGTGGGTTTAGTTTCCAACGCTTCCAGTCCTTGTTCTGTAGTCGGATACATGAAATTATCCGAGCTATACTGAATCAGTGCTGACTCAAGAGCTTGAATATCCGACTTAATTTTAATTAGATTTGCCTCTTGAGTCTTACCGGCAAATTTAATCACCATCACTCCACCTAGAATAGCCATAATCGCCATAGCAACTAAAATTTCTAATAGAGAAAAACCTGCTTGCTTCTTCATTTTAAACCTCTTTTATCTAACAATAATCTAGCCGCTCGACTAGATGAAATTTATGCGAGTGTATTACTCAATTCAAATACTGGTAACATGATGGCCAATACAATCATAAAAACAAACGCTCCCATGATTAAGATCATTATCGGTCCTATCATATCCATCATTATGCTAACCAAATTATCAAACTGTGTTTCTTGATTGTCTGCTGCTCGATCTAACATTTGTTCTAATTCGCCTGAATTTTCACCACTTGCGATCATATGTAACATCATCGGGGGAAAGTATCCGCATTGTTGCAATGACACCTTAAGTCCGGCTCCTTCACTGACTCTAATCGCCGCTTCGCGAACTGCGTTTTTAAGCTCGACATTGGTCATTACATCACCCGCAATTTTTAGACCTTCTAATAACGGCACACTACTCGCATTTAGTATCGCTAAAGTCCTTGCGAAACGGGCAGCATTTAGACCGCGGATTACTTTGCCAATGATCCAAGCATTAATCTTCCATTTGTCCCACGCTAGTCTTAAAGCAGGCTTAGTCAGTAAAAACTTAAAACCCGCGATAATCAATACGATAATGATTGCTGTAAGAATTCCCCATGATTGAATATATTCACTCATAGATAAGAGTGCTTGAGTCAGCCACGGTAGTTCTTGACCTGATTGAACAAAGCTTTCAGTAATTTGTGGGACAACGTATCCAAGTAGAAAACTAACTATTGCAATACTAACCACGGATAAAATTACCGGATAAACAAGCGCTCCAGAAATTTTTTGCGATATTGCCTGGCGCGCTTCGGTATAGTCGGCTAACCGTTCAAGGACTAACTCAAGGTGCCCCGATTTTTCGCCAGCCGCCACCATAGAAACATAGAGATTAGAGAATACTTTAGGATACTCGCTAAGCGCGTCAGCTAAAGAATGACCTTCAACAACTCGTGCGCGAATTCCTAACAACATGGTTTGTTGTTTAGGCTTCTCACACTGTTCAGCAACCGCCTTTATAGATTCTTCTACCGGAATGGCAGCTCTAACGAGCGTTGCTGTTTGCCTGGTAATTAGCGCTAAATCCGCAGCGCTCATTTTGGAAGAAGATTGTTTGTTCTTTTTCTCACCTTTCTTTTGCTTGGTCGACCTATTGACCCCTTCCACTTCGACAGGGATCAGTTGCTTTTCTCGCAATATTTGGCGGATCTGTCTGGGGGTATCTCCTTCTAAGATACCTTTTTTTTGCTTGCCTGAAAGGTCAAGAGCGGTGTATTCGAATGCAGCCATTAATCTTCTCTAGTCACTCTCAGTACTTCTTCGACTGTGGTAATCCCTTCTAGAATTCTGCGCTTACCATCTTCTCGAATACTAAAACCTTTATTGCGCGCATGTCGCTCTATTTCAAGCTCTCCGGCTCCTTTATGGATCATGCTACGAGTTTCTTCATCAATGGTGACTAACTCAAAAATACCTTGTCGCCCTTTGTAGCCGGAACGATTGCATTCCGGACAACCTTCTGCATGATAGATAGTTGGCGGCGCTTTAAAATCAAAACCCATTAGCTCACACTCTTTTTCACTTGCGGCTGCTGGTTTTTTACAATCAGGACATAATGTTCGAACAAGCCTTTGTGCCAACACACCTAACAAGCTGGATGACAATAGGAACGGTTCGATCCCCATATCTTGCAATCGGGTTACCGCGCCGGAAGCTGTATTAGTATGCAATGTTGATAAAACTAAATGTCCGGTTAAACTGGCTTGTACCGCAATTTCTGCAGTTTCAAGATCTCGAATTTCTCCGACCATTACCACATCAGGATCTTGTCTTAAAATGGCTCTTAGTCCTCGAGCAAAGGTCATATCGACTTTAGTGTTAACTTGCGTTTGACCAATTCCATTTAACAAATACTCAATAGGATCTTCAACTGTCAATATATTCCGAGAAGCACTATTTAAAAGCGTTAATCCCGCGTACAAAGTTGTCGTCTTACCTGAACCAGTAGGTCCGGTAACTAAGATAATTCCATGCGGTTTATGTAATAGGTTATCCATTTCCTTCATAAGGTTTTCTGGCATTCCTAAGTGCGAAAACTCCAGTCTTCCAGCTTGTTTGTCAAGTAAACGCATAACCACTCGTTCACCGTGGCTAGACGGAATAGTCGATACCCGAACGTCAACGCCACGATTGGCTATTTTTAATGCGATTCGACCATCTTGCGGAACTCGTTTTTCTGCAATGTCTAATTTAGCCATGACTTTGATTCTTGAAACTAAGAGTGGTGCAAGTTTTTTTCCGGGACTTAAAACTTCTCGCAACACGCCATCAACTCTAAACCGAACTTTCAGCTCATTTTCAAAAGTTTCTACATGAATATCTGAGGCGTTTTCTTTGATAGCTTCTGTTAACAAAGCGTTAATCAATTTTATGATTGGTGCATCATCATCAGCTTCTAATAAGTCTTCCGTTTCTGGCAACTCATCGGCAAGCTTAAACAAATCCAGGTCATCGCCGATGTCTTCCATAGCAGCCATCGCTTCACCAGAATTATCTTGATAAACCTGACCAAGGATAAACTCGAAATCTTCGTCACTAACTTCTTCAAACTTAAGAGGGTGATTAGCAAACCGTCTAGCCTCTGCGATTGCATTAACGGTCACATTCGAGCGCGTTGCAGCTTTAACAAACGACTCTTCAGGTTGTTTAGCTCTTAGAACAATACCTTGTCGTTTTGCAAAGGAAAAAGGCAAACGAGTTTCTAATAACTCTTGCTCAAGCGATTGCTCTTCAGCGTTCTCATTCGATAACACCGGCTCAACTAACTCGGAGCTAGTGTCTTCACTATTTTTTATAAATTCACTGACAGCCATTATTTGTTCTCTGAACCACTTTCAGTATCTATTTGGTTAACCTTTTCCATTGACTCATCGTAAGATGGTGGTAAAGACAACGAATCATCCCATTCCGGCAGAAGCTCTGGATCAGTCATTGGCATTAATCCAATTCCACGCATTTTCTTGTCTTCTTGCAAGGCTCTCATATAGTTATATTTCTCAGAACTAATCGCGTCAGAAGCACCGGCACCAGAGATTATGGTTGGGCGGATAAAGACCATTAGATTCGTTTTACGCTTTGAAGTACCGGTAGAAGAAAATAGTCGGCCAAGCCATGGAATATCGCCTAATAGCGGTATCTTTTGCTCGCTTTCTTGTACGTCGTTATCAATTAGACCGCCAAGTACAATGGTCTGCCCACTATTCACTAACACTGTAGTGTTAATTTGGCGTTTGTTGGTAATGACATCAACCGCAGTCGCTCCGGCGATGCCAGAAACTTCTTGCTCAATCGTTAGTACTACCGCATCACCTTCATTGATTTGTGGAGTAATCTTCAATTTAATACCAACATCCAAACGATTTACTGATTGGAATGGGTTCGCATTTCCACTGCCTAGCTGAGAACCGGTAATCACAGGAATTTCCTGACCAATGCTAATTGTTGCTTCTTCGTTATCTAAGGTTGTAAGACTTGGAGTAGAAAGAACATTAGATTCGGTATCGGTAGATAAAAGCTTAAGCAAACCCGCCCACGAATCACCATCTGTAAATCCGAATAGAGCGCCGGTTAATCCCGATATAACTTGACCAATTGCTGCACCATTATCTCCGTTGCCGCTAGGCTCGGTGGTTGTAATGGTTCCATCAGGTGCCGTTGTGGTAACCGCTGAACCTTGAGACTGACCATTATAGGCAAGCACGCCGGCAGCTAAACTGGTAATACTCGGTGAAGTATTCGAATAATTAATAATGCCTTTATCCGAAATCCACTGTACCCCAAGTTCTTTATTTAGCGATTCAGAAATTTCTACAATGATTGCTTCAACGTGAACTTGCTGACGTCGAATGTCTAATTGATTGATAACAGAATCGAACGACTTCATGATATCGGGTGGCGCAGTGATGACCAATGAGTTGGTTTCTGTATGCGCCTTGATTGAATATTCTTTGTCAGAATTACGCCGACTAGATGTGGCTGCTTTTTTTCCATCTTTTGTTTCAATGGTTTCAGCAACGCCTTCTAGCAAAGTTGCAAGCTCTTCAGCTTTAGCATATTTGAGATGCCTAACTTTGGTATTTCCTGAGTTTTTTTGCGGTGAATCGAGTTGTGCAATCAACGCTCGCAATCGCATCGACGCTTTTTTCTCAGCGCTTAGCAAAATGCTATTAGTTCGCTCGTCGGCAACAAATTTCGGTCGATTGGCTTCGGCTTTTTTAGCCGAACCGCTTTGCTTTTCTAGGCTTTCTAAAATTCTTACTACCTCGGTTGCTGAGGCATGTTGCAACTCAATGACTTCAATTTCTTCATTACTTTCTTTATCGATTTTTCGAATTATTTGAACAATACGTTCCAAGTTAGCAGCAGAGTCATGAATGACAATCACATTAGTAGGTTTGTATTGCGCCATATGACCTTGCTGAGGAATCAACGTTCTCAATAACGGAACCAGCAATCCTACATCCACATTATCAACTTTGATCACTCGAGTAACCAGTTGATCCCCTGGGTACTTTTTACCTTCAGTATAAACATCAACTGAATCCTGTTTGGCTGTTTGAAGCTGTTCGATTTTATAAATCCCATCAGTTTCTACCGCTGAAAATTGATGGACTTTTAATACGCTAAGAAATAAGGCAAAGATTTCATCTTCATCCATCTCGTGTTGCGCGATAACCGTAATTTTTTTGTTTCTAACTCTTGGGTCAACAATAAATGTTTTACCGGTTAATCGGCTCACCATTTCAATAAAGACACCGATATCCGTTTCTTTTTGGTTAAGCGTCGCTTTGTCAGCTTGAACACTCGACACCAATAAAGTAAAACTGAGTGCCAATGTGATGACTGTTGATGTTATTGACTTAACCACTGCGGCTTTTCCTTTACTGTTAGATTGACTTTTCATCATTGTTTTTAAATTATTTGGCATTCTCTCAAATCGTCCCATCTTATTCCCGGCTCGGACCGTTATCTTGTCTCGAGTTAGAATTTGCGTCCATATTTAACATTAAGCTGACGGTTTCATTACCGCGACTAATGTCGACTTGTAATTCTTGCATATTTTGAATATCTGTCATCAATTGAAGAGCATCTTGAGGATTGGATAGTGACACCCCATTAATCGCGGTGATTAAGTCTCGGCGCCGTAACCCCAACTGAGTAAACAATCGTTTATCTTTGCCTGGCGATATTTCGATACCTAACATTTCTCCATTTGAGTCTAATTTAGGTTTGTAATTAACTAATCCGACTAAGCTCAATGGGTCGTCTTGAAACTGCTCTTTGTACTTGTTAAGTGATTCGGTGATCTGCTTATTGTTTCGTTTATCGTCAACTCTTTTTTTATCGGACTTAATTACAGTATTCTTTCGGCTAACGTTTTTGCTTTCTCGTGGAAGGGAGTCTTTTAATCTTAACTCTTCCATTACGCCGTTGGTTTCTAGTATGACTTTATCTAAATACACTTGTCTCAAAAATACTCGACCGGCAACTTTTAACTTATCACCAACAAAATAGACTTCTTGTTTACCTTTGCCATCTTCAATAATTGAGTTTGAATTGTTATTGTTGGTGGCTGCATAAGTCCCTCTTAAGGTTAGATTAAGGCGGGTCTCTCTCGCAGCCTGTACTTCAACCGGTTTTTCCTCGATTTTTTCGACATCGCCGAATAGGTGTTTTTGCACAAGACTGTTAACGTTAATGCTGGAAACTGACGATTTCGAAGTATTAACTTGTCCCAATGCCACTTTCTGAGTAGATAAGTCTGGGCTAGTAAAGTGAACGGATAACAACCAGAATAACTTTGCCAATATATAAGTGACGATAAGCAAACCACCCCACTGAATTACCGGTAACCAGTTAGTATAGTTTTTGCTCCACTCGACCATGCTTTGTTGTGTAAATTTCATTAAAATCCAATTTTTATCGATAAGTCCCATCACTAAACCTTAAGGCCAGTATTTCGAACTAATACTTATAGTAATTCAACCGAGCTAGTTTACCGGAATTAAGCAAGGTTTTTAACCGTAGTTTGATGTTAAAATGCACAGGTTGTTTTATTACTTCTGTATTTTGCTCAAAATACGACCAGTTAACCCAAACCAGTAGGGCTTTAAGCTTATTTAACGACCATTTACTGACAAAAGGGTTATTTTATTTCGTTGAAGCCTAGCTAAATTAACGGTGACAAAAACAAAATCATGATGCTATTCTCAATGCCATGAACCGAACATCTAACAATCCCAGTAGCAACACCAGCTCATCCCAAGCCATTCGACTCGATAAGTGGCTTTGGGCATGTCGATTCTATAAAACTCGTGCTATCGCTAAGGCCGCCATCGACGGCGGCAAAGTTCAATATCAAGGCAATAAGCCGAAGCCCGGAAAATCAGTCCAAATTGGCGATTTAGTTAAGCTAAAACAAGGGTTTGATGAAAAGACTGTAGTCGTCAAAGCGCTGTCTGATAGGCGCCAATCTGCAACAATTGCGCAAACACTCTATAAAGAAACCAACGATAGTGTTAAGAGAAGAGAAGAAATCGCAAATCTAAGGAAATTATCTGCCCCTTCTACCCAAGGCAAGCCAGACAAAAAGCAACGTCGTCAAATTCATCGATTTAAGAACATCATGTCACAAGATTAGCTTATCAGTTTTTCCCTATCTATCTGTTTTTATTGTAAATAATTATCTGGTGCGCATTTGCAATAGGTTACCAATAGCGGCTCATTCTGATATTCAAGCTAACCGCTCGATAATTGTTTACTTTTTATGCAAAATGCTGGTACACCTAACCTTATATCTAGTGTATAATGCGCGCCTTTCGCAATAGCGGCCGGAATTTTCACAAGAATTTAATCCGAATTTAACATCAATATAGAGTACGAAAATGACTGATTTAAGCAAATACAGAAATATAGGTATATTTGCCCATGTAGACGCTGGTAAAACAACGACCACAGAGCGAATTTTGAAGCTTACTGGTAAGATCCATAAGACCGGTGAAGTACATGATGGAGAGTCTACAACTGACTTTATGGAGCAGGAAGCTGAGCGTGGTATTACTATTCAGTCGGCTGCGACAACTTGTTTCTGGAAAGATCATCGAATGAATATCATCGATACTCCAGGACACGTTGACTTCACAGTAGAAGTATATCGTTCACTTAAAGTTCTTGATGGTGGTGTAGGTGTTTTCTGTGGAAGTGGTGGTGTAGAGCCACAATCTGAAACAAACTGGCGCTATGCAAATGATTCTGAAGTTGCTCGTATCATTTTCGTTAACAAATTAGACCGAATGGGTGCTGACTTTTACCGTGTTGTTAAACAAGTAGAAGACGTACTTGGTGCAACACCATTAGTAATGACATTACCAATTGGAATCGAAGATGATTTTGTTGGTGTTGTTGATGTATTAGAAGGTAAATCTTACGTTTGGGGTGAAACTGGAGCTCCAGAAGATTTCTCGATCGGCGAAATTCCTGAAGATATGGTCGATAAAGTAGCCGAATACCGAGAAATGTTGGTAGAAACAGCGGTTGAGCAAGACGATGACCTAATGGAAGCTTATTTAGAAGGTGAAGAGCCTTCAATTGAGCAAATCAAAGCGTGTATCCGTAAAGGTACTCGTGAACTAGCGTTCTTCCCAACCTACTGTGGTAGTGCGTTCAAAGATAAAGGTGTTCAAAATGTATTGGACGCAGTTGTCGATTATCTTCCTTCACCAACGGAAGTTGACCCTCAACCATTAACTGATGAAGAAGGTAATGAAACTGGCGAATTCGCGATTGTTTCTGCTGATGAGCCATTAAGAGCGCTAGCATTCAAAATCATGGATGACCGATTTGGTGCCTTAACATTTATCCGTATCTACTCTGGTGTATTGAACAAAGGTGATACCGTTCTTAATTCTTTCACAGGCAAAACTGAGCGTATCGGCCGTATGGTTGAAATGCATGCTGACGAAAGAACAGAATTAGACACTGCACAAGCGGGTGACATTATCGCTGTTGTTGGTATGAAAAATGTTCAAACTGGTCACACATTATGTGACACTAAAAACCCTTGTACTCTTGAGCCAATGGTATTCCCAGAGCCAGTAATCTCGATTGCTGTTACCCCTAAAGATAAAGGTGGTTCTGAGAAAATGGGTATCGCAATTGGTAAAATGGTTGCTGAAGATCCTTCTTTCATCGTTGAATCTGACCAAGAGACTGGTGACACCATTCTTAAAGGTATGGGTGAGCTTCACTTGGATATCAAAGTCGATATCTTAAAAAGAACTTACGGCGTTGAGCTAGAAGTTGGTGAGCCTCAAGTTGCTTACCGTGAAACCATTACTAAAGAAATCGAAGATAGCTACACTCATAAGAAGCAATCGGGTGGTTCTGGTCAATTCGGTAAAATCGATTACCGCATTAAGCCAGGTGAGCCGGGAACAGGATATGTTTTCACATCATCAGTAGTTGGTGGTAACGTTCCTAAAGAATTTTGGCCTGCGATTGAAAAAGGCTTTAAATTAATGATGGACGAAGGTGTTCTTGCTGGTTTCCCAGTATTAGATGTTGAAGTTGAGCTTTTCGATGGAGCATTCCATGCGGTTGACTCCTCTGCAGTTGCTTTCGAAATAGCTGCCAAAGGCGCATTCCGTCAGTCAATTCCAAAAGCTGGTCCTCAGTTAATTGAACCAATCATGAAGGTTGATGTGTTCACTCCTGAAGATCACGTTGGTGATGTTATTGGTGACTTAAACCGCCGTCGTGGCATGATCAAAGATCAGGAAGCAGGTGTAACCGGTGTAAGAATTAAAGCTGACGTTCCACTTTCTGAAATGTTCGGTTATATCGGGCACTTAAGAACAATGACTTCTGGTCGTGGACAGTTCTCTATGGAGTTCTCTCACTACATGCCTTGTCCAAACAGTGTTGCGGAAAAAGTCATTGAAGAAGTAAAAGAAAGAAACGCTAAGAAATAACTTAGTTTTTACAAAAAAGGCCGGATTGTTTTTTCAATCCGGCCTTTTTTTTGTCTTTCGTTTATCGCTAAATCAAAACCTATTACTTAGCCGACAGCAGCCCTAGGCAAAATTATTCCACGGCATAGGATGAAAAATCGAAATGATCGATAGTGTTTACCTTACAAACATCGATCACCGATTGAAGTACCGGGTCAATATTACTCTCTTTTTGCCATGCCAAGCCAATTATACGGTCAAATTGCATTCCCTTGATTGGTAAAAGTGTTAATTGCTGAGTATTAAAAAAACTAGGGTGATTAGGTACAATTGCCGCGCCTACACCGGCAGCCACAAGTTCAACCGCATATTCGACAGTTCTAACTCTTGCTCTATTGTTCATTTTTATGTCCAGTGGAGCAATCGCATTCATTAAAGTACGGGTTACTAAACTCGGTCCTCTGAGTACAAAATTCAATCCATCTAAGTCTTCGAATTCTAACTCTTTTTTGTATGATAATGGATGCCCTGGCGGGAGCGCCATCATAAACTGATCACGCCAAAATGGCATAAAGACTTCATTGGGTTTACACATATTTCTAGCGATTATGCGTGCCTCACATTGCCGTTTTTCTGAATCGACGAGTGTCAATTCAAGGCCGTCCACAGAGTCGATGATCTCTTTTAACAAATGACTCATTCTGGAAGCTCCAAGCGCTGGAACCACTCCGAGTCTAAATGGTTTAACCGTCGATTTTTTTTGGAAAATTTGTTTAATGGAACGTGCTTGTCCGGTCAATTGCTGAGAAAGTGGATACAACCTATGACCACCGTCAGTCGGCGTCACTCCTCTGGCATGCCTCACGAATAAAGGTTCTCCGAGAAAACCTTCTAAGTTTTGGATGGCCGCAGATATGGAAGGCTGGGACACGAAACAATGCTTAGCTGCTGCACTAATGCTTTCTAATTCATAAGTCGATTCAAAATAGCGCAATTCTCTTAAATCCATTCGATATTCCTCGATTCAGCACTTGGTTACCTCGTTAACTCTAGCATATTCGCTTTCTTGAGCCAAAGCTTTGAGCTATATCAATTATACATAAACAATATTATTCCTTTATCAAAATTTTCACTATAGTGCACCGCAAGATAACCCGGAATTACCCCTTAGAGAGAACGATGTTTAAAATGAGCAGTATTGAAAAAACTTTTGAAAATATGTGGCAAAACTACCTTGCGCTGAATCCGCAAGCGAAGACAATTTTTGATCTATTCAGTCGAGAAAATGCTGTCGTCAATGATCATGTCGCTTTTCGCACTTTCGGTATTGATGGCATGCGTGTTGAAGATATTGCCCAGCCATTATTGGATGCAGGTTATGAGGAAGTAGAATCTTACCATTTTGAAAAGAAAAAGCTCAGAGCTAAGCACTATCAGCACCCCTCTATGCCGCTAGTGTTTATCAGCGAGCTAATAGTCGAAGAGTTTTCGTCTGAGCTTCAGTCGATTGTTCGCCAACTAGCATCTCAAATGCAGTTTGCTGAAGTAGCTTCTTCCGAATTTCTATACTCTGGTCGTCACTGGGATCTAAGTAGTGCCGTTTATAATCGCCTATTAGAAGAAAGTGAATATGCAGCTTGGGTTGCAGCCTTTGGCTATCGTCCAAACCACTTCACTGTTTCAATTAACCATTTGGAGCAATTTTCAACGATTCAGGAAGTTAACGAATTCCTGAAGGACCACCAATTCGAACTAAATCAAGCTGGTGGAGAAGTAAAAGGTACACCAGAGAGCTTCTTAGAGCAGTCTTCAACAATGGCAAACTCTGTAGAAGTAGACTTTATCGATACTAGCCTTACAATCCCTAGTTGTTTCTATGAGTTTGCGTTGAGACACCCAATGGCTTCAGGAGAGCTATTTAAGGGATTTATAGCTTCATCAGCTGACAAGATCTTTGAAAGTACTGATGCTCGAGCAGCTTAGTAGATAAACCATCAATATTACAGTTATCAGCCAAATAGTCCCTTTTGGCTGTTAACTGATATACGCTTCCAGCTCACAAAAAGTGCTACAATCAGGAATTATTCTTATCAATTGGAACAGCACTGGGGCTCCTCTTAATGTCCGACAAAATTCAACGATTCATTTTTGATAGCTTTGGGATTCGTGGTGAGTTTGTGCAGCTTGAAGAAGCAGCACAAAGAATGCTACAACAACATAACTATCCACCGATAATTGCCGACCTTCTCCAGCAGGTTGCGGCCGTCACAATACTAATGACCACTACCCTAAAATTTGAAGGTAAGCTCTCTGTGCAACTACAAAGTTCAGATAAGCTTAAGCTTTTAGTGGTTCAAGCTAATCACAAGTTAGGTTTTAGAGGGATAGCCCGTTACGACAAGCAAGTCGATTATTCAGGACTCAACTTTAAAGACTTAACCAAAAATGGAAGACTTTCAATCACTATAGAGCCGAAAAAAGGAAAGCGTTATCAGGGTTATGTAGAACTAGCTGAAGAGAGTTTTGCCAAATGTGTTGAGAACTATTTCAATCAGTCGGAACAGCTAAAAACAAGAATTTGGTTATTCAATAATGAACAACAAGTGAAAGGATTAATGCTACAAGCTCTTCCTGACATGCTCAGCCATGATTCGTTCGACCACTTAGTATACTTGTCCGAAACGTTGACTGAAGAAGAGTGCTTATCAATTGAGTCTGATATATTACTGAATCGATTATTTCACCAAGAAAGCGTCAAAGAGTTTCAAACGCAGGCCGTTAAGTTCCACTGCGGGTGCAGTCGCAAGAAAATGCTCGATTCCGTCGCTTTATTTCCGGAATCAGATATTAAAGAGCTGTTAGAAACCAAAGGAAAGGTCACGGTTAAATGTGAGTTCTGTTTGTCTAAGTTTGATTTCACCGAGCTGCATATTAAGGACCATCAAGCTTTTATTGGAAATTCAACTCAACATTAAACTCTTAGATTCGCTGCGCTTGGATAGCGCAGGAATGATAGCCAGACTTAAAAAAAGCGACAGGATAAGCTCCTGCCGCTTTTGTTGAAACTAACTTGAAGAATAATTACTGATTGGCAGCGGTTTCTTTCTCAACTAAGAAATCGATAACTTCAAACATATCTTTTTGACCACCAGCTCTCATTGGGTCCACTCGGTACTTACCTGCCACTATAAATTCCGGTACGCTTGCCAAGTTAAAAGCTTTAGTAAGTTTTTCTGCTTGCGTCACTCGTTTAACAGTTTCAGGATCATCAAATTTTTCAATAAATTTTTCTTTAGGGACGCCATAGCTAGCAAAAAAAGTTGCTAGTTCTTCTTTGTTACTGAGCTTTTGTTGATGAATTACAATTGCTTCAAATAGCGGGAGATGCATTTGTTCTTCAACCCCTAAAGCTATCGCGGTGTAATAAGTTCTTGCGTAGAGTCTCATCGCTTCATTCCAGACTGCAGAGAAGTAGCTAAATGCTATCTTACTTTGCTGTTTAGACTTCCACTCCTGAGTAGCAGGATAAATACCGTAGCAATGTCCGCAGCCGTACGAGAAAGCTGCAACCACTTCAACCTTATCGGTATTTAAAAGTGGCAAAGGCTGCTTGAGCGGAACGTAATGTACACCTTGTTGAAACTTTTCAGTTGAAACTGATGTTTTTTCAGAAGCTCCGACTTCTTTTAATTTAATAGGGGCTAATATACCTGCGGATAAGATCTTGAAATCTTCGTTCGGAACATTTTGATGCGAACCATGGTTAACAGTTTCAGCTTGAGCCGCTAATTCTAGTATTTCCAGTCCCTCTACAACTTTACCAAATACCGCATAACCTGCTTTGTTGTCGGCATAGTCAAGTTTTGGATTATTTCTAAGATTGACAAAAAATTGAGACGTCGCCGAATTAGGATGGGATTTTCTAGCCATCGAAATGCTACCTTTAACGTTAAGCAAGCCGTTATCAGATTCATTCAGAATAGGCCCTCGCACAGTTTTGGCTAACATATTCGACTCAAATCCTCCGCCTTGAATGATAACCCCAGGTATTGCTCTGTGAAAAATGGTGTTATCGTAGAATCCTTGCTTTACATAATTAACAAAATTGACGACCGTGTTGGGTGCCTTTTTTGCGTTAAGCTCAATAGTAATTTTGCCTTTGTTTGTTTCAAAAACCACTAAGTGTTGATGATACTTTTTGTTAATTTCATCCAGTCTAGCTTGATCCGTTGTTGTTTCTCCTTCCATTAAGATGAAAGCAGCCAAAACAAATGCGAGTATTAAACCCGCAATAGTTAGAATTTTTTTCATTGCTCTTTTTCCCGAACGATTATTTTGATTTTACTGGAAGGTCGACAATTTGAACTCTGCCGGATTTAAATTTCAGTTTTAACACAACTCTTCCACCTTCCTTGATTGTCCTATTTGGACTAATTAGCATGAGATGTTTACCGCCAGGAGCTAATTTAACTTTTCCATTAGGCTCTAATATAAGTGAGTCGATCTTTGACATTTTCATCATGCCATTTACATGGGTCATTTCATGGATTTCAACTTGCTCGTAAGCATTAGTTTGAATAGAAACTAATTCAAGTGTTTTATCGCTGACGTTAATTAGGGTGAAATATCCAGCATGGGTTTCTGACTCTACAATTGGCTCTCTTACCCAAGCATTCATCACCGCCACTAAATCTTCTTGAGCTTCTTGTACTGCACCATTACCAAACACTTTGCCTGTATTGTTCGCTAAGCGCGCTGTCTCCGATTCAATATAGGTTAACAAATCAATCGCTTCATTTTGAGTTAGTCTCATATTAGGCATAGCCACTCGATTGTATTTCTTATATAAAGCAACTGCTAATGGGTCTTTTTTTGCGAGCATTTGGTCAGGAGCTTTTAACCAGTCAAATAACCATTGCTTGTCACGAACTCGAGTAACTCCCAGTAGATCAGGTCCTACTGCCCCTTCCAACTCGTTTCCAGTCACTGTATGACAAATTGAACATCGAGTTCTAAATAGTTGTTCGCCTTTGGAAATATTTCTTAGTTCAGGCGCCTTTTCATAGTCTCTCTCTGGTTGAGGTGACTTCCAACCATCTAACCAATTACCTAGTTGATCAGCTAAAACATAAGGGTTTTCGAATGGTGACCTTTTCATCCAGCGACCCGTCTTTTGGTTTCCAACAATCATACTGACGTTATGATTATTTGAACCTTCTGCAAGCTCTTCAATATACAAACCAAGTTTTCTTCGAATGGAAATAATCTCTTGCTCATCGCCAGTAAAGAAGTCCCATTTCGCACCAAACTTCTCTTTGTATTCTTTCAATTTTTCGGGAGTATCAACATCGGGGTCGATAGTAATCGAATAGATAAAGACATCTTTTCCAATTCGATCTTTCATAATATTTTGTACTTTCACTAATTGCGCAGTTTCTAATGGGCATGAATCTGGACAGGTTGTGTAAATAAAATTGATCGCAACAATTTTGTCTTTTAAAAGATCGTCAAAAAATTTAACTTTTTCACCATCTTGGTTGGTGAGAGTTATGTTAGGAAAATACTCAGGCCCCCAGGCTCCTTTTGCTTGCGCTATTGTGCTGGTAAGACTGACTATAAGAACGACAAAAACGACTTTCAAAACTTGCTGCATGATTTAACCTTTCTTTTAATTAAAGGAAACTTCCTTAATTATACTTTATATACCTTCAAAAAAAACCGCAGAGAATCGCTGATCCTCTGCGGTAATTTTTAGTTCAATCCGAGGGAAGATTTATTCGAACTTCCCAGCATTTCGAACGTCGTGAATTACACGGTCAATTGTCATTGGAGTTGGACAGTTTACAACGTGTGGAGATAGTAAGTTCTCAAAGTTGTAGTTGTTCGACCCCATATTTGGCGGTGGTGGGAATTCAACCACTTCCAACTTGCCTTCAGCGCGTAACTCCTTAATTCGGTCTAGCCCTTTCACAACTTCGGTTGCTGGCTCTAACCAATGCGCGAAACCGATGTGCCACATAGGACTGTAGTCATCTTCAGGCATAAAATAAGAAGGAACACCTACCTGGCTACCAAACGGTCCTCCACCCAAAATACCATTGCCATCAGCTGGCGTCGGTGGGTAACTCGGACGAATTGGTGCTGGTGGAATAAACTGTATTAGTGGCACAGCAGCCGCTGCTAAGTGCTCATGTTTAGGTACATATGGCACACCCATTGCTCTCGCTGGCCCCGCTGGGAATGTGTCTAATACAATATAGTAAGGAAGATAATCACCTTCTGCAGCCCATGACTTGTGTAACTTGAATGAAACGTACGGATTTTCACCCTCAGTATTCATCGCAACAACATGGCCTGAAGCATGCAATCCACCCCATACATCACCATTGTAAACACAGGTAGTATTCGCAGGTAAATCAGGGAAGCTAACACAAGACTCATCTAAGCGGTTCTTCTCCCATGGTTGATCACCCCATTTTACGATGATTGCATTGAAAATAACTTCTTTACCGTTATAGGTCACTCGACGTAATGGTGAGTAAGTATTTTCAGCTGAAACATCTGGAATTGCATCAGGGTTTTCACAAGTTGCCCCATTAGCATCTGTCCCGTCTGAAACTCGACACGGAGGATTAGCCCAGATTGGATTAGGTAAATCACCTTCAAAAATCCAATTACCGTTTTCATCGATAGATGCAGGAGAGCTTGCTGCTTCAGGAGTGAGAGCTAACGCACCACCCCAAGCTAGTCCAAGCTCTTCAGCTATTTCTTCATCACTCACATCATGAAGGAAATACCAAACTTCTGTCTCAACTCCATTGGCGTCGATGTTAGTACCTTTAGTTAGCGGGAATGTCGCAACTCCACGTTCATTGGCCGGCTCCTCGGCAGATAGTGCATCACCTAATGGTACATCGTTGATGTTATCTAATTCAGTTACCACAGCACTATCTACCCAAATAGACATTGGTTGAACTTGTGGTCCATATTGACCAAAGCCATCTCCCGTTCTAGCGGTAGGCAGAGCAACAGAGTCGACATAGCTAACACCATCCCAAGAAGGCATTGGCGTCGGCATTAACTTAACTTGACCAGGGTTTTCAATATCCCAACGAAGTAACATTGCGTGATCTTCGTGTTGAGTATTGTGACAATGCTCCATATAAGTTCCAGCAAACTCTCGGAATCTAAGAGCAACTTCAACAATATGTCCACTGTCTGGCTGAGGTCCAATTCGATAGACATCTTTACGTGCCCACTGTTCCCACTCAGGAGGAGCAACACCATTTCTTCTCAGAATAATACCTTCTTCAAAATGAATGTGAACAGGATGGCTCCAAGTACCACTGTTGATAATTCTCCAAACTTCTAAACCACCAGAATTTTTAGATGGCGCTGCTGAAAGTCTTCTTGGGTCCATATTAAACCCTGAACCACCATCAGTCTTAATTACCCATGGCTTTTCATCAGTCGGCTGTCTTTCAAATTCGAACGTTCTGTGTAGTGCATTAGCTAGCTCATCCTCTGTCGGACGACGAAGAGGAATCATTTTTCTTTTTCCTTCAACATAATCGACTGGATTTAAACTATTATCGGTACCTACAAACTTTTGAACTCTAAACTCCATGAATTTTCCAACAACAGGGTCACCATTAACCCAACGGTCATAAGTACCGTCACCGTTATCATCAGCCATAGTTGGATTGTAAGCACCGCTCAAAACGTCTGCTAAAGGAATATTGACATCAGCAACTTGGCCATTTTTGTGTTGTAGCAAGTTAACAAAGTAGAGTTTGTCACCTTCTTCAAACTTAGCGAAATCAACAATGATATCGTATCGTTCCGCTATTCCATGAGTAGGAAGTTCACCATTTTCAAAGTAAACAGTATGCTCCATGATGTTTCCGTCGTTAGCGACCATATGGAAAGGCACACGATTTCCAGCTTCGTCGACCAGTACAGTCTTGAAGTAGCGCGAAACCGAACCATTAAGTAGTCTTAATCGGTATCTTCTTGCTCTCACATCCATGTAGGGTTTGTAGAGGAAGTTAACCGTCATAACGTCCCCAATAAAGCCCTTGAGATTAAATGGGTTAAACCAAAGTTGCCCTTCTGAATCAAAGGCTTTTTCCGCCAAAACTAGGTTGACATCGTAATCTCGATTACCCCAATCTAATCCAGAACCACTTGGCATTCTTAGGTTGACGCCATCATCGATTGACTCATTACCACGGTCGATAGCACTGTAGTAGTTCATCATCGCAACGTCACCTTTGTATACATTTTGTGCGGTGAAATCTAACATATGGTCATGGAACCAATGAGTACTCATTGTTTCACGCCAGTCTCCAGGAATCTTAGTGATTCCACCATTGCCGTCTGGACGACCTGCGCGAACATCTTTCGCGTCTGTATTAATTGAATCGTGTCCTGCTAAAGGAATCGGCCAACGATAATCGTAGAACTGTCCAGGGAAGAAAAATGAGTTAGTGTATCCGTCACTTTCAGCTGGGTTATGACCATTATGTTCGTGTGTCGATAGAGTATGAATACCAAAACCTCTATTCGCTGAAACATCAATTGGTAACGCATTATAGTGACGCATAACAACTGGCTCACCGTAACGAACTTTAAGTAGTTTTGGTGGTAACGTACCATCAAAAGTCCATAATGCGTCAGGGTTTTGAACCGGCATAGCAGGATGGAAGCGGATGCTAATTCCTGCGGTTGTTCCAGCTGTTCCTTCTAATCCAGCGGTATTATGATATAAACCACCTTCTGCGAATTCACCAACAGAATATTGATGATCTTGCTTAGAGTCGCGGAAACCACCATTGGTTCTAGAACCCGTAGTCGCTGTTTGGAAATAGGTTTCAGGTTTAAATTCTTCCCATCTCTGATGAGACCAACCTAATCCAGGTGGCCGTCCTTCTGCAGGCGGAGTATCGAGTGAACGCCCTAAAAAGCTTTCAATCTCGCTCTGCCAAGGATTTAATTTTTCTGTATTCGCATACTTAGTCGGAATTGGCCATATATCTTGACTAAGGAAACTTTCTAATTCGTTTGAATCTGGAATGCTAACAGCATCTCCAGGGGCAGGAAGATCAACCCAATCAGTGGGAGCCGTTGTTTGCTCAAGGTCGATAGGACCAGCACCAAACTCTTCAAAACGCATAATTTGTTGAGTAAATGGTTGAGCACCGAATAATGGACTTGGCGCACCGTTTGTTGGAACGTTAAATATGCCCGAATCTCTTTGAGCATCAGCTTGTTGTACATTGTTAATCGAAGTGTCAGCTGCAGAGCCAGTAGCACCGCCTTCAAATGCGCCGTGATTAGCTTCTTCTAATCCTTCTGGAAGATCACCAAAAACTGGTCCGGTCAACTCAGACGGATCGGGTTCTGGTAAAACAACGACAATTGGTAATGGCTCGATGTTTTCTACTGTTTCATCACCAGTGAAACAACCACTGGTCAACAATAGCATCGAACTTAATAATACTGACTTAGACAACGCAAAGGACCGCAACCCTTTGGTGTTCTCGTCTTGAGAATTAAAACTCATAATTACTCCTATAGTCACACCTAATTAGGCATGGATGCGTTGACGCCTTCCTTCTCAAGATGAGGTTTTCATCAAAGGAAATGCAAGATCAAATTATTATTTTCGATTTGAGTCGACTAGGAAAGAATCCCTTTTGTTGCTTCTATTTGGCAACTATTTATATCGCTCCCTGCTAGCCAAATAGATCTCTATTGATAGCTAGTTCCAATAAATATATATAAAGGAATGTCTAGTTGCAAGTTTTTTACTTTTTTTTGTAACAATTATATTGCATATGCATCTATAAAGGTTTGATAGAGGTTTTTTAAAGGGGATCTGTGCGACTTGTTAACATGTAAAGGCTATTTAAGTTAACCATTACGATTTTTCTAACCAGTTCGATTAAATATGTACAACAAATGAGATATTCGCAAACTATATAGGGTTAAATTTTCACGCAATCGCCAGATCGCTAAATATTAAAGCAAAAAAAAGACGCCGAATTTGGCGTCTTTTCATCTGTTTAGCCTTTGAATTAAAGGCTAAAAGCGTTTTAATACTAAGCTAAGATTTTAGCAACAACACCCGCACCAACAGTACGTCCGCCTTCACGGATTGCAAAACGTAAGCCTTCGTCCATTGCGATTGGTGCAATTAACTCAACTGACATTTTGATGTTATCACC